>JACLAC010001206.1_pt1 | contig 18430 bp, 15 predicted proteins | sample 8027881 | NCBI WGS metagenome assembly JACLAC01 (sample SAMN15725517, study PRJNA655200) | protist metagenome | isolation source: fluorescence activated cell sorting (FACS) single amplified genomes of... | place: Spain: Blaines Bay Microbial Observatory, Mediterranean Sea | collected 2016-01-19 | reverse complement strand
GTCGTAGTAATCCTGAGCAGGGCTGGGAAAGCCAGCGGGAACCATCGATTCAAATAAGGGACGCTGGTAGAGGTCTGCAATTGGAGAGTGAACTGGCAGGACGAAGGTGAATGGAAGTAGTTTCATGCGTTGTGGTTGATAATAGTATTATTTTAACAGCAGTTTCTTTGCAGTCTCTTTCTCGAGATTGTTCGCTGGTTTTCTTCTCAAATCTCGTAGTTCATAAGCATAATTTCAAAACTTGCGGTAGTCCTCCTTCTTCAGCCTGAGATTGCCTTCATCATCATGCAGAACCTGATCAAGACTTCCCCCCAAATCAGTCGACAGATCATAACACCAGCTTTGCCATTCTCTAGTGTAGTCTCCATAATCAAGACCTGCTTTTTTATGGAGTAGTCGCCAGATCACCAGTTCGCACTGACGTCACCTCCTACAGTCCTTCTGGGTTAGCTTTTCCATAAGTTTCCTTGAAACCACCTGAAGTAAGTACATTTTTCCGTTCGGATTGACTCGTTTAACAATCTTTGATGATGATGTGCCCGTTTGGTAGAACAGTGTTGCAGGAATTGTCTCCCCCCATGAAGCGCTTTGGGATTTCTTTATCAAGAGTGTCTTTTCTCAACTCAAAGTAGTTACTGGTTTTACTAATCTTGTTGTCTACGGTGAGTAGATCCCTAGCTAGTTTATTATAGTTGTTACCATTGTCAGGACGATCACAGCGAATACATTTTTTGGATTCTGACGGCTTGAGCAATTCTAATTGCTCAACTCCAAAAGCTGGATATGTCAACAACAAGATCATCAATGATGTTATGAGATGTTTTCCCATATTAGCAGTCTCTAATGACATGATTTGATATTGCGCTTCGCCAACTAATGCAAGAGATGCAAACTTATTTCTCGAAATAATCAATTGCACAACGCCTCACCCGGTACACCGTCCCCATCTCGATCCAGATTCTTCATCCCACATTGATTCAGAAAAGCTTTCGCTTCTTCAAAGAATTCATTTGCTTGCAATAGCGGTTGCTCCCACAGACCACTTTCAAACTTGCTGAGGGCGATGTTAGCTGGCTGGACTACCCAGTAGCAGTGCAGTTCATCTCAAGTACTTCAAGCAGTAACTCGACTTGATCTCCAAGTAACATTCGTAAAGTTGTTCATTCCCGCCGACCGGCTGCCAATCGCAAGTTCAGCACTTCTCAACAGTTTCAAATTAAAGATTTTCAGCAGGTCCTAAACGTGACCTCAATTGTTGAGTGAAATAATTATAATTATTTATAATCCATCCATTTGGATGGAAACATAACCAATTAGAGGCTTTTCAAATGTCAAAGTATATTGAACGATTTACGATTAAGATTACAAAGAAATTATAGATGCAGTCATTTCTTCTGGAACTGTCAATTCTTTAAACTGGAATTGCTACAGATTCAAAATCCGCTCAAGTAGTATGTAAACCCACCTCTGTTTATGTATGGAGTCGGTAGACCTATTAAACCAAACTAATCTTCACTGGCCGCGATGAGAGTCATACTTATCAATTAGGCACCACGAGAGACAAAAACGCGTCTCCGTACTGTTATAAAATCGATCCACCAACCCATAGGGTAAGTCACAACTCTCATCCAGCTATTATCTAAACAGAAGTTCCTAATAAAAAATCCATTATGAAATTTTTTCAAGTCACTGGACTGATTTGAATTTTGTCTTGCATAAATAATAAGAAGAAATTAAATGAAGTATTCAACCCTAACAGGAGGTCGTTATGTGTAAATTTTACAGAATGAAACTAGCTCTTAGCTGTTTACTTATAATCACCATTTACCCAACCACAATTCTCCTTGCACAACAAATCAACTTTATTGACAAATTTAACGCAATAAATTTAGGAGATTATCAGAAAAAAAATAGTCCTATCAACAGCTTTCAGGAAGCTCCATTGCTTCAATCCAAAGTGAAGAAAGGACTGATTCCAAAATTGCAGGATCGGCTACCGAATAAAGAGGATGTATTGGTTGTAAGTCCCCGAGAGAGCATAGGAATTTACGGTGGGGAAATTACATTTAACGCGACTAATCCAACATCATTTGGGAATACAGGCTTTACGGCATGGGATCAACACTTGATGGGATATACTACCAACTGGGAAGTTCTAGTCCCGGAAATTGCAAAAAGTGTCGAGTTGAGTGAAGACTTCAAAAGTGCTGTTGTTACTCTTAGGAAGGGCATGAAATGGAGTGATGGCAATGCATTTGGTGCGGATGATATTTTATTTTGGTATGAAGACATCGTTCAGAACCAAGATTTGCCGAACATGCCAAGGCAACTAGCACCAGCGGGAATGAAGGTAAGTATTGAGAAAATCAACGACCATCAAGTCAAGTTTGGGTTTGAAAATCCGTTTCCGAGCTTTTTATTGGCATTAGCAAGATTCAGCTCGGGGTTCCCGATGGCACCACAACATTATCTGAAAAAATGGCATATCAAATATAATAAAAACGCGGAAGCCCTTGCCAAGGAAGAGGGATTCAACAATTGGATAGATGCTTTTGTATTCCATTATAATGGCCAGACGGGACAGAACGATTTTGATATCAACATGCCAGTACTCAAACCATGGCAACTTACAAGAGTGGATGAATTTGGAAATAAATTTTACGAAAGAAACGCATTCTATTGGAAAGTGGATACTGATGGAAACCAACTACCTTACATCGACAGACAAGTTCGATTAATAGTATCAGAACCAGAGGTCGTAAAACTGAAAGTGCAATCCGGGGAAATTGATTATGGTTTCTATAACTTAAGGGTTGAGGATCTGCCAATTCTGAAAGCTGGTGAGGAGAAAGGGAATTATAAAACAATCCTTTGGCCTGCTGCACAGGGTTCAATGCAGAAATATCAATTCAATATCACTGTTAAAGACAAGATACTGAATAATTTATTTAACGATGTAAGATTTAGACAAGCGATGTCACTGGCAATAGACCGGAGTGATATTAACCAGACATTATTTTTTGGGCTAGCAAAACCAAGACAGTGGGGTGTTGAACCTACTTCACCATTTTATGAAGACTGGATGTCAGATTATTATGCGAGTTACGATCCACAAGAAGCAAATAGGTTATTAGATGAAATCGGACTGAAAAAAGGTGCTGACGGCATAAGAATTCGACCAGATGGTGAACCTCTGACAATTGTACTTTGGGATGCTATCAAAAGAATTCCCTTAAGCGAAATCGTAGCGGAGTACTGGAGAAATGTGGGAGTCCAAGTAACAATTAATCCTAGTACGCGGGAAGCATTCAAACAAGCACTGATTGCGAACGAAGTCCATGCATCAGTTTGGTTTGCAGACGTTGTTGCAGAAAAAGATATGTACCAAAGGCCAATATGGTTTCGGCCACCTTACGGTATTGATTCAACTCCAGTTGGTGGAGGATTGGCTTGGCGAGAATGGTGGTTTACGAAGGGTATGAAGGGAGAAAAGCCTGAGGATCAATATTTCATAGACCAAATGGATTTAGTTGGTAAATGGCAAATGACTAAAATGGGCTCAGCAGATTATTATTCTCTTGGAAAAGAAATTGTAAAACGGACGTTGGAACGAATGTACCATATTGGTACAGTTGGAGAAGCACCTGAAGTATTTGTAAGAGCTAAAAATCTAATGAATTTCCCACCAGATGAGGGCACTGCTTATATTAATCATCTTGTAAGTGGTCATTCAGACCAATGGTACCTTCAATAAAAGAATAAGCCTTTATGCAGAATCTGAATTAGAAGATTTTTTTCATAAGAATTATAAAAGAAAGGAAAAAAATAAAATATATTAATTTAGGTAATGGAAAGAAGGAGGCAAGAGTTAATAATCAAAATTATCGGGATCGAGTCTCCTTATAAAAAATAAAGTCAAATCAAATTAAGTTTCTAAAAAAGGGAATGTTATAGATTGCTGGTAGAAAATAATCTGCCAGCAATAAACATCACTTGATGTGAAATTATTGAATGCAAAATATAGTTGAAATCCCACTAAGAATATAAATCCCCCCCCAACAACACCGTAGTAAGTCTAAGAATCCTCAGAACTATTCAGTTTCCTAACTAGGAATTAAATTTACACCTGTTTTTCTGGCGTATTCCTGATAGCACAATCAGAATAAAATCAGATAATTAAAATTAAATTTTCTTCAAAAAATATTGCCAAAGGATATTAATAGTCAAACATATAGATTAAAATTCATCTGTATAATCGCAATGAATAGAAAATTATTTATTATTTGGTATTTGTTGAATAGATTCTAATAGAGTCTATGTTCTTTAAAATATGAAAATACAGCTTGAAAATTTGGTTGTTTTATTGAATTCAAAAATAGTTGACTTTAAAAAATTGTCTAATTTAAAAAATTAGTAGGAAAATGTTGAATTTTTTTCTAAAAAGACTTCTCTACATGGTAATTGTCCTAGGCTTGGTATCAATTGCTTCATTCTACATTGTCAACTTACCACCCGGAAGCTGGATTGAAAGTTATGCTATCGAATTAGATAATAGTGGGGAGATGGTTGATGAAGAAGAATTAATATACCTGACTGAACGATATGGATTAGACCAACCCATTTATATCCAATATCTAAGATGGATTATACCTATACTCACCGAGGGAGATTTTGGTCAGTCTTTCGAATGGCAAAAACCTGTATGGAGTCTCATTAAGGAAAGATTATTTTTAACAATGATAATTTCTACTCTTTCCTTGGTTTTCATATATTTAGTATCGATCCCAATAGCACTATACTCTGCAACAAATCAATATTCATTTTTTGACTATATATTTACATTTCTGGGTCTCATTGGCTTAGCGATTCCAAATTTCCTTCTTGCTTTAATTCTTATGATTGGCCTAACTCACTTATTTGACTTCTCACCTGGTGGGTTGTTTTCACCTGAATACTTGCGAGCCGAATGGAGCTTATTAAAATTCTTGGATCTTTTGAAGCATTTACCAGTACCAATTATTGTGATCGGAACTGCAGGAACTGCAGGAATCATCAGAGTTCTTAGAAGTCTTTTACTAGATGAACTTGAAAAACAGTACGTAAGCACTGCACGAGCTAAAGGTGTGCATGAATGGAAATTAATATTGAAATATCCCTTCCGTATGGCGCTCAATCCTATTTTAAGTACCATTGGAACTCTCTTGCCTTCCATTGTCTCAGGTTCAGCCATAGTTTCAATTGTACTCGGATTACCTACAACTGGGCCATTACTCCTTAGAGCGTTGATTGCGCAGGATACCTATGCAGCATCAAGTATGTTAATGATGTTAGGGGTTTTAACAGTTATTGGTATATTTTTATCTGATATTTTATTGATGATACTTGATCCTAGAATAAGGTTTGAAAAATCAAATTAATTACCCAATATGTCAGTTGAAAATCTGAAAAAAGATGTTTATTCCCAAAAAGAACTTATTATCAATAAGTTTAAGAAACATAAGTTTGCAGTTTACTCTTTTTACTTCTTGATATTCTTGTACATAATCACAACTTTTGCAGAATTCTTTTCACCATATCCCACCTTTCAAAGGAATCGGGAATTTCTTTATGCTCCACCTTCATCTATACATTTTTTTGATAAATCTGGTAAGTTCTCATTATTTCCTTTCGTTTACAATCTCAAGGGTGAATTAGATATTAAAACATTTCAGCGAACTTATGTTGAGAATGATGAAAGCCGATACCATTTTGTCTTTCTTCCAAAGGTTGAATCATATGGAATTCTCTTCTTTAAGCTAAATAGAAAATTTATTGGTATTGAAGATGGAGGGCAGTTATTCTTTATGGGAACTGATGGACTGGGCAGGGACATTTTTAGCAGAACTCTTTATGGTATAAGGACATCGTTATATGTTGGTTTAGTCGGTTTATTCTTTGGCTTGGTACTAGGTTTATTCTTTGGTGGGATTTCAGGGTATTATGGTGGTAGTATTGATAATTTAATTCAAAGATTTATTGAATTTATTCAATCATTACCAACCTTACCACTTTGGATGGCTTTGGCAACATTAGTGCCCCCAGATTGGTCACCAATTCAGGTCTATTTCAGTATTTCTATCGTTTTAGCTATCATTGGATGGACTAGCTTAGCTAGAGTTGTTAGAGGTAAGTTAATCAGTTTGAGAGAAGAAGATTATGTTCTAGCGGCAAAAGTTTGTGGTGCACGTGAGTCCGATATTATCCTGAAGCACCTTCTCCCTGGGTTTTCCAGCTATTTAATTGTTCACCTCACACTTGCAATTCCGAGTATGATCCTTGGTGAGACATCACTTAGCTTTCTAGGATTAGGTATTCGTCCACCCGCTGTAAGCCTCGGTACATTACTGCAGGATGCTCAAAATGTTCAAACAGTAACAATGAATCCATGGCTCCTTTTTCCTGGCATGTTTGTGATTCTTATCGTTTTAGCATTTAATTTTTTAGGAGATGGTATTAGGGATGCCGCCGATCCTTACAAGCACCACTAATCACTATGATAAAAGCTGAAAGTAAATTACTGGAAACGATTGGTTTGAGTACTACTCTTAATGTTGATGAGGGTAGATTAGTAGCGATTGACCATATGGATGTTTCTATCAACCGGGGAGAAACCTTGGGAATAGTAGGTGAATCTGGCTGTGGCAAGAGTATGTTTGCTCAATCAATCCTAAGAATAGAACCTAAATATGCTCAGATTAAAGGAAAAATTAATCTTTATTCTGAGCTTGGCGATAAAATGGATCTAGCGGGGTTTTCTCGGAATTCCAGTGATTTGAGAAAAGTAAGAGGTGGTAGAGTTAGTATGATTTTTCAGGAACCGATGTCAGCTTTTTCTGTATTGCATACAATCGGCAATCAATTGAAGGAAGCTATATTTCTTCACAAAACTACCAATGAAACTGAGGCTGATAGAATTGCTGCTACCGCATTGGAAAGAGTTGGAATTCCCAATCCAGGACAACGCCTTAAAGATTATCCACATCACTTTTCTGGTGGTATGCGTCAACGGGCAATGATTGCCATGGCTCTTTCGTGTGAACCTGAATTGTTAATTGCTGATGAACCAACGACTGCTCTGGACGTGACGATTCAAGCCCAAATACTGAGCCTAATGAAAGAACTCCAAAATGAAACTGGAATGGCCATCATTTATATTAGCCATGATCTTGGTGTCATAGCGAACATGGTTGATAAAGTAATTGTGATGTACTTGGGTAAAATTGTAGAGCGGTCTTCAGTAAAAGATTTATTTGACAATCCCTTGCACCCTTATACCAAAGCCCTGATTGACTCTATTCCACGTATTGGTAAGACCAAGAAACAAAAGTTGTTTTCAATTAAAGGGGTTGTTCCTGCTCCATTAGAAAACCGGAGTGGATGTGATTTTTATGGGCGGTGTGAAAAAGCAATTGATAACCTCTGCAATAAGAAATCCCCAGTTTTGTCTGAAATTAACAAAAATCATGAAGTAAGATGCTTTCTTTATTGATTAATTTAATAAGACATATATGCAACCCGAAAACATTCTAGAAGTTCATAAACTTAGTAAATATTTTCCCGTAGAGAAGGGTTTGTTCAAGAAAGTTATCGGCTTTGTTCGAGCTGTAGATAATATCACCGTCTCAATAAAAAGTGGTGAAGTCCTTGGAATAGTAGGTGAATCTGGCTCAGGTAAAACAACCCTTGGAAAATGTATTTTAAAAGCTACTGAAATTACAAATGGTAAAATTCTTTTTCGTGGAGACACAGGAAATATTACTGATATACCAACTTTAAATAAAAAGGAATTGAGAAGATTACGCAAAGAAATAAACATGATCTTTCAAGATCCTTTCTCTTCATTATCTCCTCGTATGACAGTGAATCAAATAATTTCCGAACCACTTGTCATGCATCAGTACAGGAAAACAGAAGTTGAGGATAGAGTAAAATACCTTATTCAAAAAGTTGGATTACAAATTTCTCACTTGAACCGGTATCCTAATTCTTTTAGTGGAGGCCAACGTCAGAGGATTGGAATTGCCCGAGCTTTAGCAACTAACCCTAGACTAATTGTTGCTGATGAACCAGTATCTGCCTTAGATGTCTCTATTCAAGCTCAAATTCTGAATCTTTTGCAGGAATTAAAAGATGAATTGAACTTAACTTATCTTTTCATTTCTCACAATTTAAGTGTTATTGAACATATATCAGATCGAGTAATTGTGATGTATGTTGGTAGGATTGTTGAGTCCGGCTCTACAGATCAAATCTACTCTAGGCCACAGCACCCCTATACCAGGGCACTTCTCTCATCCTTACCACCGCCGAACCCTGGTTCAAATTTCCAACCTGAAATTCTACCCGGTGAAGTAGCCAATCCTGCTAATCCTCCATCTGGTTGCCATTTTCATCCTCGTTGTAGTCAGGCTACCGAATATTGTTCCATGAACAAACCGGAGCTGAGAGATCTTGGAAATAATCATTACTCAGCTTGTTTCTTTTCTGAAGAGTTAAGTTAGGTTGTCTTCCACGTACTTAATAAAGTTATTAATCCTGTGAAAAGTACAATAATTTGCATTGTGGGCGTTATCAGCACCACCCGTGTTATCATCGAAAGCTGTTCTTGATACAAAAATTATATCATTATCATCAAATTCAAAATCAATATATTGAAAAGCGTGCTTGTGGGGATCCTCATGGATTAAAAGATATTTTATAATTTTCCATTCAATTAGGTCCTTTGAGGCACTTAATGCTAATTTGTTTCTGTAAGAATTACTATCTTGGGGGTTAATAATACTAAAATAATATTCACTATTTGGATCTCTTTTTACTACAAACTTTGCTCCCCCTCCAGGAAATTTTATTCGATCTTTTTCTTCATCGTGTTTAAGTGTTCTTCCATCCTCATTTACATACACTAAGCTTGCCGGCTCATCTTCTTCAATAAATCCCTCTCTACCAATACCACCCGAACGTGTTCTCAAATTTGTTCTCAATATATTCACTATTTGGTTCCTTGGATTTACAACAACATTACCTTCTATCCATTGGTAATTTTCCCAAGATTTGATTGAATCAGAAAATTTCCATGAATCTCTCCTAAGTAAATCGTCACTTGTACTTGCTGAAATTACCAAACTTTCCCAGTATCTCCGATCTGGATTGGGTGCATATTCAAACGCCTTCCAGACTCTGTTATTATTTACCAAGACTGAAGTTGGTGCTGTATGATAACCTTCTTTATCTGTTAAGAGTCCTGTCGTTTCATCTTCTACCTCTGACCAGGTTCTTCCTTCATCAGTTGATTTTCGTATTACGATTTTGCCATTCAATCGTCCTAAATTATTGTCACAGTGGTCAGTTCCGAGTAGATAGATAACCCCATTAATATTGAATATTTTTGACCAGATCTGATCCTTTATATTTTTTATGTAGTCCCATGTTTCCCCCCTGTCATTACTTTCATAAATGAATGTCTCGGAATAGGAAGACCCTTTCCCGAAATAAGAATGAGATACTAAGTACCTTTCCTTTGCTATCTTAATAATTGATGGACATCCCACAAAATTTTTAGTCTGTGCAGGTACATGGTGTATGATGATCCCTGGTACTTTGTCAAATACTATTGAATAATTCTGTCGTTTCATCTTTTAATCCAATTAAGGTAAGTAAGTTCAGTTGTTCTATCATGCCAACTTTATAGAAACAAGAGTTAGAGAGTGTTTCTTCAAAAGAATTAAGATAATGTAATTATCTAATTAACGAATTATTCAAGTAGAAGAAATCTTCTCAAATCAAAAATTGTGATATTATGACACTTTTGCTGTTTCCAGAAATCAATTCTTTATTAAGACCATGCTTTGGTTTCTTCTTTATCTGTGATGGTTGTATAAATTTAAATGTTATTGGTTCACCTCTTACCCAGATGTGACTATCGTCTGACTTTTCTACTGATTTGATGGCTGGATTTCCCAGATGACTATTTCTTCAGAAGTGTAAACTTGGGATTTTAATAACAAGGTTGGCCTATGAATTTGGCCCTTTTGACTTGGTGGATCTCAGAACATTGCAGACAGGGGTGAAGCTATCATGTATGACTGATTAAAATATAACTTTCTGTGAAGCTATCTTTTATTTTCGAAACTTCATAAAGAGTGTGAAATTTTATCTGGGTTCGGAATGAGATTAGTACCCTAAGTTTCTAGTCTGGTTCATGTCTTATACAGCAGAAATCTGTTTGTCTTTATCAGGCTACCTTTCTACTAAGCCTTCGAAGTTGGATTTGTCCTGGTGATGCTTTCGGTGGGCTAGTTTCTGCTGGTTGAACCAACTGCCTTGTTAAAAGAGTTATCTTTTCTCTAGATGGAATTAAAAAAATATTTATAAGTGAGACTCCCTATCAAGAATTTACCGATTGCTGATAAGTTAGGAGACAAAGGGTTGGGGAGATACCTTGCAGCAAAGAGTGCCGGTAAATTAATCAATGTCTAATTGATCTTTCTCCTAGAACAATGATGGATCGATGGTACAGTAACGTGGTTTTTGCAAGCGGCCGTCGTATGGTGTGGTTGTTTCGTAGAGAAAGATGAGAATGTAGGTGTTGTTCCAGATTGGATGGTAGATGATTGGCCTTGTCCGAACATTCAATCAAAAGTATCCATTTCAAATCACTTGAATCCACATGATTTACCACTGGCAAAGAAACAGATTGATCGCAAGCATGCATTCCTCGTTGGCTTCAGCAATTATAAGACTAAGTATGCGCACCACCCTCACTCTATTTAGCGTGTTCGTGCTCAGTATTTCCTCGTTAGAAGCCGCACCACCAAAGAAACTGAAACTCCATCATTTTTTCGTCAATCAGGATGTGCCTCAAATGCAGATGTTGCAACCTTGGGCGGATGAAGTGGAGCGGCTTTCTGAGGGTCAGGTCGAAATCTTGATTGTTCCGAAAATGGAACTTGGCGGCAGACCGAAAGATTTGGTGAGTCAGGCTTCTGAAGGGCGGATAACGGATTTGATCTGGACAGTCAACACCTACAGTGGAGGTTTTGAAAGAAGTGAGGTTTTCGAGCTACCTTTTGTACACACAAACAATCCTGCCGCAACGAATCTGGCTATGCGCGAGATGTTTGAGAGCGATCTGAAGCAAGAATATGCAGACAAGAATTTGGAAGTGATGTTTCTGCATGTGCATCAGGGACATGCTATTCTAAGCAAAAGAACCGATGTCCTGACTCCAGCAGATATGCAGGGTAGGCGAGTCCGCATTGCTGGCAGGATCACGGACTGGGTGGCTGAAGAACTAGGAGGCAAAACCATTGCAACCACGGTGCGACAGATACCGCAGATTCTTCAGCGTGCTATCGCAGACACTGTACTGATCACAGCCAATGTCATTGCCCCGCTGAAGCTAGAGCAACACATCAATTCTATGACTGAAGGCTATCAGTCGACCCGATTCGCCAATGCGGTGTTGCAGGTTTCGATGAACCGAGACATTTGGATCTCATTATCACCAGAGGTCAAAGAGGCATTCCTCAAGGCAAGTGACGAAAATTTTTTGCGCCGGATCGGTAAGGTTTGGTCTGATTATGAGCTTGGTGGCATTGAGCGTTTGAAGACTTACAAGAAAAAACACATTGTCCTGGATCAGACGCAAACCGCTGAGTTTGAATCAGCGTTGGAGCCAGTGATTGATCGCTGGATTATGGAGGTGCGGAGTAAGGGAATAGATGGGAAGGACTTAGTCCAAAAGGCCAGGGCCTTGGTTCAAAAGCATTCAAAATGAATTTTTTTTCTTCCTCTAGGTAAAATACAGCTCAATATCGCCCAGACCCACTGCATCTGCTCTCAGCTGACATGGCATGAACTGCATGTTTGATGTAATGTTATTGAAAAAGAATGCAATACCACTATGCGGGCTCATTTAGAACGAGCGTTGGCTAATGGCCGCTGGATGTCAATGAAAACACATAGCTCCTGATGCCAGAGTATTAGCAGATTTGATACGCTTGCCCTAAACCAGCAAAAAGGTTAAGAAGATCCAAAAAGTAAAACCGAGTACGAGTAGAACAACCCCACCCCGAAGTGGTGATTCTTACCTCTCAAGGTGTTAAAATGGATTCCGTCAATCCCTTATACCTGTCAACGTTTCTTGATCTGGGGGTTGATTGGTCTGAACAACCTGAGGAATTCGCCATCATCTCTGGCTACGCTACTACGGGCGAAAAATGGCCTACCGAAAGGAATCAGCAGGCGGATGAACAGTTACATCATCGGCTTGTAGAAAATGGGACTTGGCTGAGAAGGGTTACCGGCTATGCTCCTGACACTGGTCATAATGAACCGTGCTGGGCAATAGCCATCTCTTTTGACGAAGCCTGTGATATTGGAGAGGAGTTCCTGCAAGACGCAATTTACTATGTTGTAGGGGATGATCTTTTTGTAAGTCATTGCGATTCAAGACGCGTCAAGACCCCAATCAGTAAGTTCTCTGTAAAAATCCGTCCGATGAAGCAAGGAGTTTAGTAACACCGAAATGAATATTGGATTGATCTTACTATGGTTTCTCCAAGTATGGCTAAATAGCGATTGAAAGAAGTCATCATTCTCTCCAACTCCCGATCTTCTACTCCCTTCGAACATTTCAAAAAGAATAGACGCTGCTCCTTGACCATAGCAGGAATCACATCCTCACCAGTATGAAAGATATCTTTCGTTTCATTACTGCCATCTGTGAATTTTACAGGACTCCCGTCCCAGTGCTCAGTCTCTACCAGTTCCCGAAGGAAAAACATTCAGGCTAGCTCCACAACAAGTTAGACGACAGACTTCTACTGCGAAGGGTAGACGAGCTTAGCCTCTTCCAAGGCATCAAAATAATTAATATTCCTTGCCTTCGGACACTTTGCTACCACAGCGGATACTAACTCTACATTCCCATATTTCACTACTCTCCACTCTACCTCTGCATTTACCTTCGCTCTATTGGGACGGAGCATGGGTAAGACGGTTGATTCTATGCTCACATGCTCTCAGAAATGAGATGAATCAAAGTTTCAAAAGCATTGGATCATTGAGTTCTGCTATTGGTCTAATTCCTCATTTAGGTCACCTTGAGAGTCCATGATAACTGGCATCCTGACTCTCCAACTTGTCCATAGGGAGTCATCTTCAATCAGCCGAACCATGAAGTGAGCTACGTTGGAGCGTGCTGTCGGCTGGCCGTTGAACAGGCCTGTTGACGGTGACTCTGTAATTTCATAAGTGGATACACCCTCGTTAATCAGTGAATCAGGTCGTACGCTACACCATTCTACAAACTTGTTCTTCTGTCCAATGTTGGAGTGAAGGTGTTGAGCCGCAGTCTCGTTATCCTTGTGGGGAGAGATCAGCCAACGCAAGAGTGAGAGGACAACTCGCTCAAACCATTCCCTCTGCTCACTGAGGTCAGGGTTGGGAACACCTACTGTATTCACCAAAATAAATCTGACTGGCGAGAGTGGACAATTAGACTCAATCGCCTTGCACAAACGCTTTGTAGCTTCTGTACACAACTGCTTTGGTTCTCCAAAAATCCCATTAAAGTTGATGACATGCCCCAAACAGGATACCATAGAAGAATATTCCTTTGCTAAATTAGCCATCTGCTCATCCGAAAGATCAAGTAAACTGGCTTCAACGAGAGTGATGTTAGGATGTTCTAAAATTTCTGAAGGAAGCCTGTTGCGCGACCGCACAATTACACGAATTTTGTAGTCATTGGCCAAAGACTGTTCAACCACCAGCCTGCCTGTTTGTCCGGTTGCACCGGCGACCGAGATAGTTTTCATGACCTATACGCGCCAAGGGTTTTACGTACACCTCTCAAAAAGAATCTCCTCCCAAAGGTTTTGGATAATGTCTGCATCTGTCAGAGATTAACATCAAATCCAAACGTCATTGTCAGCGGTCAACTCACCACCAGCATCGCCTGTGTTGACCACTCCTTTTGGTTCAACCAGCAACACCTTGCACTGCTCATCAGCGAAGGGCTTGTGTTCTTCCCCACGGGGAACCACGATCATTTCTCCTTCACTCAATTGGACCGTCCGGTCCTTGAACTCAATTCCCATAGAACCTTCTAGCACAATGAAAGTCTCATCCGTGTTGGCATGCTGGTGCCAAGTAAACTCGCCTTTGATCTTCACCAGCTTGAAATGGTAGTCATTCATTTCCGCAATGACTTTCGGGGACCAGTGTTCTGAGAAGAGCTCCAGCTTATTTTGGAAGTTAATTGGTTGGTTCATACCAGCTTTCTAGAGCTTATGAATGACATGTCGCACGACACCCCAGATCTGGAAATCATCATCAACTGAAATGGGGATACTCGGATAGTCCGGATTTTCTGGCAGCAGCTCAAAAGACTCTAGAGTCTGTACAAGTCGTTTAAGAGTGAACTCTCCATTGAGAGAGGCAATCACGACTTTCCCATTGGGCTTTTTCTTGGAGCGATCGACGATCAGTAAATCCTGATCAAAGATACCTGCGCCAGTCATTGAATCTCCATTAGCACGGACAAAGAAGACGTTATTGGGATCAGGAATCAGATACTGATGTAGGTTCAGATATCCGTCGTAGTAATCCTGAGCAGGGCTTGGAAAGCCAGTGGAGACCATTGATTTAAATAAGGGACGTTGGTACTGGTCTGCAATTGGGGAGTGAACTGGCAGGACGAAGGTGAATGGTAAAAGGTTCATGAAATGATCTTGGATATTGAAATAAAGGGGTGAAGACTAATTAAAATCTGAGCAGCAAAAAACTAAATCTTTTCAAACTATCTTCAACTATGATTAAAAACTCTGCACATTACTATTGCATAATTCTTTGTAGATTCTGCAATTGTACTGTCTGAGTGCCTGTCTTAAAATTTGGTTTATCGAAATGAACTCATCAATTACTTTTCAAAATAGCCTGATCTGACTTGATTTTCCCAAATGTGAAGACCAGATATTTGTTATCAAAAGAATTTCCTCCAAAATAAGTTGACAACTGATAATTCCTCGTGCCCCCTCTTTCGAGGTAAGTGTACAAGCAATTGCAATGGTTCAATAAACTAAAGACTTTTGAGAAATTTTGCTAAACTTTAAGTTTGCCACAATTAGCCTACTTGGAGAATCATGTAAATAGATGATATCGTGCAATTACATTTTAATCATCAGCTTTGAATTGTCTTCACAATAGAAATTAGCTACATCACATAGCTCTTTACCTCTTCAAAAAAACAAATTTAATTAATTCAACTCAAAAAGATTTATGAAAAATTTAGAACTGAAGCAGAAATTAAAAGAAGGTGATTTAGTCTTGGGAACACTCATCGTTTCAACATCACCTTTTTGGCCAAAAATCTTAAAAGATTGCTCACTAGATTTCATCTTTATTGACACTGAACACATAGCTATAAGTCGTGAAACGCTATCATGGATGTGTCGGACATACTCAGCGATGGGACTGCCTCCCTTGGTGAGAATGAAATCTCCAGATCATTATATTGCTACTGAGTTTTTAGATGATGGAGCAGCAGGAATTATTTCGCCGTACACTGAGACAGTCACTCAAGTTAAAGAATTAGTGGGTGCTACTAAGAAGAGACCATTAAAAGGCGGTAGATTAAACCAATTGATGGCAGGTAAGGAAAGCATAGAAGAATCATTAGATGATTATATAAATAAATCTAATGAAAACAATTTGTTAGTACTGAATATTGAGAGTAGGCCTGCTATTGAAAATCTTGATCAGATATTAGATATTGCAGGCATTGATGCCGTCCAAATTGGTCCACATGACCTTACAACTAGTTTAGATATTCCTGAAGAATATGATAATCCCATTTATCTAAATACTATTGAAATGGTTTTCAAGAAAGCCAGATCAAAATCTGTCGGAGCAGGAATACATGCTTGGGGTACCCCCGAGTATCAAAAGAGATTACTGGACCTTGGTGCAAATATGTTAATCCACAAGGCCGATGTTCTTTTCTTTCGGGATGGATTAGAGAATGATCTCAATGAAATTAGGAGTTTAGTTGGTAAGACTGATTTCAGTAGAACAGAGAATGTTAATATCTGAAAAAACTATTAATTTTTTGAGCAAACTCGATGGTTTTATACATCTAAATCAATATTGGGAGAGAGCCATTCTGTTGGGTCCTTGGCCCCCTTTTGAGAACTCAGATGACGGTCTACAGCAATCAACGTATCTAGTCCAGATTGTTCGTACGGGCTCTTTTTCTCAGCATACGCTGATTACCTGGATGATTATCATCTTCAAGGATCGTTGAAAATACTTCGATTGAGTTCTTCATGAAAAGAGCCTTTCAAAGGTTATCAACACCGTCCAACCCTAGGTTGCCTCTGAAATGACCAGATGTTTTGATTGTTACCAAGGCCAGATCATTGGGACACCCAGCGACGTCATTAAGAAACATCAGATCAAACTATTTGAAGCATCTGTTTCAACTACTCAGCACCTAGTTTCCAATCGAAATCCTCCCAATTCCAGTCCTGACCTTCGCTGGGATCATAATCTAATTCTTCTCGGACTGTTTGTTGATTAATTACTTTCCCATTTTTATAGGTAATTGCGGTCATCACTGAATTGAAAATATCCGCACTGGCAACTCTTGAATAGCGATGGATACATACAAATTCTTCATTTTCATAGATCCTATGCATAGGCCCAACAGTAATTAGATCGCCAATTCCTGAAAGAATGGATTTGCTCATTTCTTTGTTTACTGGCACACGCTGATTCATAGATTCGTAATCGGAGTGCACGATCTCATCGTACAATGTTAAATCGCCTTTCATTGCCAACTTTGTAGCTTTATCAAATTGTTCAGCTTTGGTCATTTCTCTCCTAATGCTTAATTTAATAATTTGATTTCTGCGTTGGTATAAGCATTCGCTGTTTGCTGATCAACCAAAGTTTTCTAAGTTCTAGTCATACCTTTTGTGGGGTTCAAATTCATGTGTGTGTGAAGTTTTATCTGAACAATTCAATTTCAGAAAAAAATTGTCTTGTCTTTGGTGAATTGAACTAGGCTAATTTAATTTTCATACTTATGAGTTTATAAAAAATGTAGATAAGTAAAGATCTACTCAAAAATAAAAGCAAAGAATTAGTAGATTTTTAATTTTTTGGTGAGATGTGAAATGGCAATACTTTCAGAAATAAAAAAAGAGATTCGTCCAGATTGGTACAGGTGTCCAATTGAAAAAGAGGTTCTGAGAAAATTATGTTTGAAAAGTGACAAAAAAGGTTTTGTCCAAGCAGGTGGACATCTAGCTATATTTTTGATGACAGGTGGTATGACATATGTTTTTTGGCATAACAGCATCTGGTACGCTTTTTTAGCAATGTTATTTGTACATGGTACTGTGAGCAGTTTTTTGTCGGGCGTTGCACCTCATGAACTAGCACACGGTACTGTATTTCGTACTAAATTTTATAATAAGTTTTTTCTATATCTTTACAGTCTAATAAGTTGGTGGGATCCCTACGATTACGCTTCCAGTCACACATATCATCATCGGTACACTATGTACCCTGCAGTTGATAGAGAGAATTTGTTACCGCTTCAACCCTCTCTTTCACCTATTACATTATTTCAAATCTTTACATTAAATCTCTTCTCAAAACCTGATAGAGTATTTAGTAAAGGGGGGTTTTTCTCCACAGTATATTTGACAGGTCTTTCTTCTTTTGGAAGGATTGGATCCACACAAATTCCATGTCAAGAATGGTTGCAAGCATTGCATGATGACCAACCATTACAACATCGAAAATCAATAATTTGGTCACGAATACTGCTTCTTTTTCACAGTTGTATCTTAATGGTTTCAATAATTTCCGGACATTGGTGGCTATTTTTAGTGATTACTCTTAGCTCATTTATGGCAAATTGGGCTTCATATTTTGTTGGTCTAACTCAACACTGTGGGCTACAAAATAACGTCCCTGATTTCAGGAAAAATACTAGGACCATTACATTGAACTCAGTTTTATCTTTCCTGTATTGGCACATGAATTGGCATATCGAACATCATATGTTTGCAGGGGTTCCGTGCTACAATTTAAAAAAATTGCATGAGGAAATAAAATTGGACATGCCTGAACCAAGAACATTGATTGGTGCTTGGAAAGAAATGGTTGAAATATGGAGAGTGCAGAAATTTGATCAAGACTATCAGTTTGACACGCCTGTACCAGATTCAAGAATGAAAGATAAAAGAGTTAATGCTGACCCTCTAGCATCATCAATTGGGGACCTCGCTCCCAATTTTTAAGAGTTGCTTCAATCATACGTATACCATTGATTAGTCCCTCCATGCCCCAACTAATTGTTTCCAATCTTGATAAAAAA
>JACLAC010006976.1_pt1 | contig 18433 bp, 15 predicted proteins | sample 8027881 | NCBI WGS metagenome assembly JACLAC01 (sample SAMN15725517, study PRJNA655200) | protist metagenome | isolation source: fluorescence activated cell sorting (FACS) single amplified genomes of... | place: Spain: Blaines Bay Microbial Observatory, Mediterranean Sea | collected 2016-01-19 | reverse complement strand
ATAATTTAAGACTACTTGCCAAATTTTCCTACTTTTGGTGAAAACCTTACTAAAAGAATATGAGATTGCTCTAGGACGAAGGTAATTTCACTAACCCAGAAATCATTGAGATAATTAGTAGATCAATTAATTCATCAATTATTTGATTGTTTGCATCAAACTGAAATCCAGCAACAAGTATTTTGCCACCTTCACCCATTGATTTAGAATAATGTAACTTTGTAAGGCCACGTGTAATATTATAGGAATTTTTTACTGTATCAATCGTAAGCGGTGTTGGTTTGTCGGGCCTTTCCAAATAGTTATTACTCTGTAAAACATCCATAGAATTTGTTTCATACAAAATAAACCATTCAACTTCATCATCCTGTCTTGTAAATCGTCTACCTTCCAAAAAAACCTAGAATATTGACACGTTCAGGTATATTTTCACTATCGTGTTAAAAATAAAAATTCACTCTAGCTGCCCTGCGTATATTGTTCCAGATCGCAATCACACTATTACCCATTAAACTCATAGTTAAATACACTTTTAAAGTTACTATCAAAATTTTAAATAAATAGAGTTAAAAAAAAGAAAAAAATGATTCAATATTATACAAATTTTACATTTTCAAACGCATTTGAAGGGGCATAACTACCAATCGATCATACGAAGTTCCTAGAATATAATTAATTTCCTTGCAAGATTTATTGAACAATAAACTTATAGGTCTTTACTGACTCTGAGCTGTATTTCTGTCGCTGTTTCTGTTACAACTATATGGCTGCTAGGGTTTTGGCCATCTCGTTCTTGGGATCTTTATCAACCTTTATCTGCCAATTTACTTCACATATCATTTAGGCTCGGATTCATTTGCAATGTCCTTGAAAGAAAAGGACTAAAATGTTTTTCGAATTTTGTGTCTGATCTTTGCGAGAGTCCGGATAAAATTATCACTAAGTTTCTCCTGTCGTAGGTGTTGTTGATTGATGACATACCAACGACCATTGACTACAGTTGCCATAATACTTGAAATGTCTGAAGTATAGACAATAGTAGAAAGTCGATGGGTTTTTGGTGATGCAGACAGCAATGGTTGGGATGCATCATATACTACAGCATCGAAAGGCTCGCCCACAGATAGTGGTTGATCAGAATATCCAGCGGCAGCACGTCCATGCAGTATAGCTTGCTTCAAGGCAATTTCCCCACCTTCATCAGAACCTTCAAAACAAAAGGCGTTGCGTTTTTGATGACGCAATCTTTGTCCATAGTCTAACCAACGCAATTCCTCGCATGGATTGAGGCTAATGTGACTGTCTGTACCAATACTCCATCGCCCTCCAGATTGCATGAAGGCACGTAAACTAAAAAAGCCATCTCCAAGATTTCCTTCTGTGGAGGGGCAGACCACAACATGAGCCTTGGAATGAGCCAGCTGCTCCACTTCTACGCTATCCATGTGAGTGGCGTGCACTAAATGATAGTTTCCTTCAAGACTAAGATTTTGAAGTAACCAAGTGATCGGTCTATGACCAAGAAACTGTTGGGCTTCCACAACTTCTTTCTGTTGTTCAGCTACGTGAATATGTTTAGGAATACCATGAGGAACTGATTCGAATATTTCGCAGATAGACTCAGGGGAAGCAGCACGCAAAGAGTGAATTCCCATACCCAGCTTTGAATTGGCGGTGTTATTTACAAGTTTTTCGGTTTGATAGAACAGATCAAGGTAATCATCTGCTGTTTGGGATATGAAACGTCTTTGGAGAGGATTCATTTGGTCCTGAAATCCTCCTCTCTGGTAAAAGATCGGCAAGAGTGTGAGTTTAATACCTGTTGAGCCGGCAGCCTTTAGAAGTGCTTGACCCATCGCTGCTTTTTCTTCGTATGCAGAACCGTCAAGATTGTGATGTAAATAGTGAAACTCGGTAACAGCAGTGTATCCATGACGGAGCATTTCGGTGTAGAGCATTACTGCAATGTCCTCCATCTCTTCTGGCAAAATAGTATTTGCAAGTTGATACATTGCCTCTCGCCAACTCCAAAAATCATCTGCTGCACTATGATTCGGAAGGTGTTCTGCAAGACCTGCCAAAGCATATTGAAAGGCATGCGAATGCGCATTATTATGACCTGGAATTACAAAACCTCTGATTTTTTCTGTCGGTTTTTGAGTCTTGGATTCTTCAGAAATTGAAAGGATGCAACCCTCCGAGTCAAGCTGTACAAATGCTGGTTCGAACCATTGCTTTGTATCCCAAAGAGCTTCGAAACACAGATTTGTTCTGAAATCAGGTTGATTGTGCATGCCGGTTCTTGTGACAGTAAATTCAAATTTGGATTTTGAGTTGGCTTGCTAGGGCTGTGAGAGTTTTGATTAAAATTGCCCTTATCTTATCGTTACAATCTGGGATGTAAATTGAGGTTTCCTCATCCATATATAGCGACTTTGCCATTTCAAGTTGGAGTGCGTGAATCCCTTGCTGAGGATTACCGTAGTAACGAGTGATGTATCCTCCCTTGAAAGGATCATTTTCACAAAAGTCATAGGATTTATCTTCTGAGAGATGAGTCACAGCGGTACTGATTAACTCAGAGGAAGCGCTGCAACCATTTTGGTTTCCTAAGATCAGGTCAGGGAATGGATTTTCTCGAATAGTGGGAATAGACTTTCGAATAGAATGAGCATCCCACAAAAGAACATCAGGAAAAGTTTGCTGAAGTCGCTGGAGTTCTTCTCGAAGTTGGAGATGATATGGATAAAAATAAAGCTCTTTGCGAAGTTGTATATCTTCATCTGTAGGTATTACTTGAGGATATAATGGTTGCCCAAAGAAGGTGTGTGTGGGAACGAGTTGAGTTATCGCACGACCATCCTCATAGAGTGGCCTTCCCGTAGGATCTCGATTGAGATCAACTACATAACGGCTGTACTGCGCAACGATCATTGTGATGCCTAATTCAGGAGCAAAGTCGTAAAGTTGGTCAACAAACCAGTCCGTGTCATCCGGATACTGCAGATGCATTTGATCAAAGTCTTTATGAAGATTCTCTGGAAAAAGAGTTCCAGAATGTGGAACGCTTAAAAGAATGGGGAGTAAATATCCATGCGGCCGAATAATCTTGTAGGCTGGGGGATTTACTTTCATCAACTCTTCCTATTTGAATCTTATTTCGGAGAGATCGGGAAAAATTAAACTTTTGATGCTGTTGTGACCAGCAAAACACTAAGATTTACTTGATGAGTCATCATGATAGAACGTAAGAAATGTTAGTGAGCTGAAGTCTAGCCCATTGATTTGACCAATTTTAGCGTACTATCTTTACCATAATCAACCTAGTGCTGCAGGTCTAAGAGCAATGTTCGCTAGGCGTTTGTTCTCTATGACACGCAAATCATTTTTATTGGGATTTGGTACCATAATTTCTAAAAATTCAATACAGCCTCAGTGATCAATTTTATCATAGAGTTGAACATGTAAGATTCGAAAGGTCTTGACCCAAAAAAAAGATTAAGCGATCTTTGCGTCGAACGACATTAGATCTTTTCAATGTCGTCTGATTCTCTCTCAATCAACGTGAAAAACGGAGAAAACTATGAAGCGACCTTTGCTTGCAGCAGCCTGTGTGTTAATGGGACTTTCAACGGCGAATGCTGCGCAGACAACTCTAAACGTAGGAATGGGATCTGCCGATGCAGGGAAATTAGATCCACATCTTGCTACAACAACGCCTGACAAAGGGCTATTACACTGGATGTATAACGGTCTTGTCCGAATTAAACCAGGACAGGCCAGCCCACAGTTTATTGAGCCAGACTTGGCTGAAAGCTGGACCTCATCCGCTGATGGTCTGACTTGGACGTTTAAGCTGCGCAAAGGTGTACAGTGCCATGGCAAATATGGGGAGTTCGACGCTGAGGATGCAGTTTTTTCTATTCAGCGTGCAGCTAATAAAGAAACGTCCAGTTTCGCAAAAGATTTTGGTGCCGTCGGTAGCGTTGAAGCAACCGGCTCATATCAGGTCAAAATTACTTTGACAGAACCTGTGCCCAGTTTGTTAGGCCTGCTAGTACCTTATCATGGTGGCAATATGGTCTGTAAGGATGCTGTCGAAGATTTAGGGGAAGACTATCAGCGCTCCCCAATTGGAACTGGACCTTTTATGTTTGCCGACTATCAGCCACAGCAATACGTAAAACTTGTTGCAAATGAGGATTATTTTAGAGGGGCCCCCAGGATCAAAGAAATCTATTACCGCTACATCCCATCGGATGCAAGCCGCGACCTAGCTTTTCAGTCTGGTGAGATTGATCTGATCTACGGGAAACAGGATCAGACATGGATAGATCGAATCAAGAAAATTCCAAACACTGAAGTGGTTGTGATGGAGCCTGGTGAAATGTCTGTCATTCATCTTAATATGACAATGCCTCCTCTTGATAATCCATTAGTTCGTCAAGCTGTCGCTCATGCAATCGATCGCGATTTGATGGTCCAGTTTAAGGGTCCAGAAGTTACCCGTAAGTCTGTCTCAGTTGTGCCGGAAGGTTATCTTGGCTATACCGATGATATAACTAAATATCCACATGATCCAGCGAAAGCAAAAGCACTGCTCACTGAGGCTGGTTTCCCGAATGGTGTGACGCTGAAGACTATTCACACCACCCTCTCAGGTATGCTCTCGACGATGGAGGCAGTGCAGGCCACACTAAAAGAAAGTGGAATAAATCTTGAGATAACAACTGTTGAGCATGCTACTTTCCATGCACAAATACGTAAGGATCTCTCACAAGTTGTTCACTATTCAGCAGCACGTTTCCCTGTTGCTGATGTATATTTAACCCAGTTTTTTGATAGTGCTTCGATCGTCGGCACACCTACAGCAGTTACCAACTTCTCACATTGCAATGTTGCAGATGCTGAGATTCGGGCAGCCAGGGTTGAATCTGATAGTAAAAAGCAATTGGCACTTTGGAAGACTGCACAGCAAAAAATTATGGCTACAGTCTGTGCTGTGCCCATCTTTCAGAACCTACAGCTCTGGGCTTGGAAAGCCTCACTTGATCTTGGAGTTGATGTAAAGGGTTCTCTTAACCTCAGTCCACCAGTTACAGAGCAAGCATATTTCAAGAACTGATAACGGATGACGTTTGTTTTTTACCAGGGCGTCGCTTGCCTATTGGACGCGAGCCCAAAAGCTTTTGGTGAGCAATGAGCAGTTTCGTAATCAGACGTCTTGGCTTTGCCATTATAACGCTCTTCGCAGTTTTAACGTTAGTCTTCTTCATTGTCAGAATCTTGCCAGGGGATCCTGCAATGGTGATTCTAGGTGACCAGGCAAGTATGGAGGCCATTGATGCCCTTCGCGCTCGGCTGGGTCTTGACCGACCGCTTATTGTTCAGTACAGCGATTTCATGGTTGGCGTGCTCTCAGGCGACTGGGGTACCTCGTTGGTATCTGGTCGCCCAGTCATTGCCGAAATCCTCAAGGTTCTTCCGGCAACTATTGAACTAACCTTAGTTTCGCTGGTCTTGGGTGCGTTAATTGGTATTCCTCTGGGTATCTGGTCGGCTGTTAAGCGCAATCGCCTCCCAGACTACTTTACTCGACTTAGTTCACTGATTGGGCTTTCTTTTCCAGCTTTTGTATCAGCTATTCTTCTTCTGTTGGTTTTCTCCATTGAACTCCGCTGGTTTCCTGTAATTAGTTCTGGACAGGGCACAACTCTCTTGGATAGGCTTCGCGATCTTGCCCTACCTGCAATAAATCTTGGTCTGATCATGGCTGCCTATATCACAAGAGTTGCCCGCTCTTCGATGCTTGAGGTTTTAAGCCAGGATTATGTTCGTACCGCAAGAGCCAAAGGCATTATCTTCTCCCAGATCATCTGGAGACATTGCTTGCTCAATTCTATGATTCCTGTGGTAACTGTCGTTGGGTTGTATCTTGGAATCCTAATTGGCAATTCTGTGTTGACAGAAATTGTTTTCAATCGACCGGGCCTGGGTAAGTTGATCGTGGGAGCGTTGAATCAAAGAGATTACACGATGCTTCAAGGCATGATGGTTATCTACACCCTGATTGTCGTTGTTGTAAACTTACTTACTGATTTGACCTACGGACTTATTGATCCACGAGTAAAATATAAATGAAATCGCCAGAGCAAACCCGGACACAAGTTTATTGGCGTACTACTCTAAGAGCTATCTGGTCTGGTCTCCTCACCGCTTTCAACTCGAATAAAACATCCTGGGTAGGCCTTGTATTGTTCCTTCTGGTCTGCATAGCCGCAATTCTCGCACCTCTGCTTGCACCCTACGATCCTCTTGAACAAAGTATCTTATACAGACTTAAGCCACCAACTGCCGAACACCTTATGGGCACCGATTATTACGGTCGCGATACTCTATCCCGGCTCATTTGGGGTGCACGTATCTCGTTGACAATTGGTTTACTCGCTATAGGTACAGCCATGATCATTGGCTCACTGATCGGCCTTGTTGCAGGATATTTTGGAGGGAGAACTGACATAATCATCATGCAGACAATGGATGTGCTACTAGCTTTCCCATCTTTGATTCTTGGTTTGATCGTAGTTGCGATGCTTGGACCTAGTATTACCAACCTTGTGATAGCCATTTCATTTACTGCAATTCCACCCTTTGCAAGGATTGCGAGGGCCCCCACAATGGCAATAAAAGAGCGTGAGTTCATCGAAGCTGGCCGCGCCCTCGGCTATTCCGACCTAAGGCTAATGCTTGGTCATATTCTACCAAACATTCTTCCGGAAATATTGGTGATGGGTTCACTGTGGCTAGCCACAGCAATTAGAGTCGAGGCCTCACTTGCCTTTATCGGGCTAGGAGTTTCACCTCCAACACCGACATGGGGTGGGATGATTCGGGAGGGATTCGAAAACATTCTGGATAGCTTCTGGCTCGCACTCTTTCCGAGCATTGCGATCCTACTCGTCGTTTTCTCTCTAAATCTTCTGGGTGACGGACTTCGTGATGCCATTGACCCGAAACTTAGGGATGAGCAGTGAATGACATTGAAAAAAATCTAAGACAACCAGTACTCTGTGTGCAAGATCTGAGGACCTCCTTCAGAGTTAGTGGGGTCTGGAAGACGGTGTTGGATCGCATAAGCTTCGAAATTGGAGAGAAAGAAACGCTAGCAGTAGTAGGAGAATCTGGCTCAGGGAAGAGTGTTACTGCATTATCGATCATGCGCCTCGTTTCCGCAATTAACGGAAGAGTGCAGGGCTATGTCACACTACAAGGCCAGAGTCTTCTGGACCTACCTGAGGAAGAAATGCTCACAGTTCGTGGTGGTTCCATCGGTATGATTTTTCAGGAACCTATGACTAGCCTGAATCCACTGCTGACAGTCGGCTTTCAAGTTTCTGAGGCACTGCGTCGGCATCGTGACATGTCTCTTGCTGAGGCAAATAAGGAGGCACTGCGACTATTCGATCTAGTTCGTATTCCAGACGCTGCCAAAAGATTTTCAGAGTTTCCTCATACTTTTTCTGGTGGTATGCGACAACGAGTGATGATCGCTATTTCTCTTGCATGCAGACCAAAACTCCTGATAGCCGATGAGCCAACCACAGCACTAGACGTCACTATTCAAGCACAGATCTTGGAACTAATTCGAGATCTTCAAAGGGAAATTGGTATGTCCGTCATGTTTATTACTCATGACATGGGAGTTGTTGCAGAGATAGCGGATCGGGTCGTGGTGATGAAATCTGGACAACAAGTGGAGCAGGCAACTGTCATAAATCTGTTTGACAAACCACAACACGCTTACACACGTCAATTACTCTCTGCCGTACCAAAACTTGGATCACTGCGAGGAATCAGTCTGCCACAGAAATTTCCGAGCATTGAAAAACCCATCCCTAAAAGTAAATCCCAAACAATTCCAATAGAAGATGCTGAAGGGTTGGATAATAGAGGGGAAAACATTCTGGAGGTAAATGAACTTACCACCCGCTTCCCAGTTTGTGGTGGGTTCTTCAATCGGGTTGTTGGCAATATTCATGCTGTTGAAAATGTGTCCTTCAGCTTAAGATCTGGTGAAACCTTGGCTTTGGTTGGAGAGAGCGGTTGTGGAAAGTCAACAACTGGCCGTTCAATTCTGAGACTAGTCGAGCCAAATGCTGGTTCCATTAAACTAGGTGGAATCGATTTAATGGATCTTACGCAATTGGAATTGCGTAAGGTGAGACAGCGCTTACAAATGATTTTCCAAGACCCATACGGTTCGCTTAATCCCCGCAAAACCATCGGTGCATCGATCCGTGAACCCATCGTCGTCCACGGAATTGCACAAGGATTTGATGCCGACAAACAGGTTGCTGATTTGCTTACACAAGTAGGTCTAAAGCCCGAACATGCTACTCGCTTTCCCCATGAATTTTCGGGAGGGCAGCGTCAAAGAATATGTATCGCTCGCTCACTGGCCTTAAAGCCAACTGTTTTAGTGGCAGATGAATCTGTATCTGCACTCGATGTTTCCATAAAAGCACAGGTAATTAACCTGATGCTAGACTTACAGGCTGAGATGGAGCTTTCGTACCTGTTTATTAGCCATGATATTGCAGTCGTTGAACGAATCAGCCACAGAGTGGCCGTCATGTACCTTGGACAAATCGTAGAGATTGGGCCTCGGAGTGCTGTAATTGAGAATCCAAAGCACCCCTACACCCAACAACTTATGAGCGCAGTACCGGTACCTGATCCTCGCCAAAGAAGGGTGCGTACTGGCCTCATGACTGAGGAGATCAAGAGCCCCGTAAGACCTGTGGGTTTTACACCAAAAATTTTACCAATGATGGAGATTGGAGCTGACCATTTTGTTCGCAAGTGGGAATAGAGTCTCTACTAACCATGCAAGGTGAGTGAGCCTTGCTTTATTTCTCGACCTTGGAACCTGGATCGTTTGAATGCGTTGAGAGGAAGACGTGGGGTCTCATCAAGCACAAGATCTCGCACGAGTAGAGAGGTCATCGGGGCTATACCAAATCCATGTCCAGAAAAACCTGCAGCGATAACAATACCATCAATTTCTGGACTACGTTCAAGAACTGGCAATGCGTCAGGTGTCAGGTCTAGGAGGCCAGCCCAGATTTTCGCAATTTTCGCCTCACTGAATGCTGGAAGGACAGCAGATACATTCTCTATTGTGCGTGCAATGCTTGAAGCTGTCGGGGCTACTGCTGGAGGAGGGCCTTGTGTAAGCTCTCCATGCCAATCCATAGCGCTACTTGTTACTCGGAGACGCCCGTCAATCTGCTGGCGCCCAGCACAGTTTGCATTGGCCACCCCAAAAACAGGTTTTAGAAGTGGCTGCAATGGTTCAGTTTGTATGACAGTGACCATTGGAATGCTTAAAGGAATACTAAGACCAAGCGGAGCTAATAAGTCGTTAGAATGGATGCCAGCGGCTATTACACAATTTTTACCAACTATTCTGTCTTTTCCAGTACTGATACCAACAAATCTTTCGCGATCAACCAAGATTTCACTCGCAGCTTGACCCAAGAGGAATTTAGCGCCATAGCGCTCTGCTGCTGCCCGGAAAGCCATGACTGTCGCATGTGGCTCAGCGTGCCCATCTGTCCTGCAAAAAGATGCTGCCAGAACCTTTTGTGAGATCGCTGGAGCAATTTCATGAATCTCTACTGATCCATTTAGAAAGATCACATCCAAGCTAGCTTTGCTCTGAACTTTTACTAAGTCTTGGATCGTTTCCACTTCGTTTTCATCCCGAGCTAGTCGGAGGTTGCCTTCTTGCCGATAGCCCGTATCTGCTCCAAGTTCCTCACTTAGTTTAGGCCACATTTCCACTGCTTCAATCGCAATAGGCAACTCGGCTGGATGTCGACCAGACTGCCTAACACCAGCAAGTGTCCAGCCTGATGCCATCGCTGCTGGGGAAAAGCGCTCAATTACAGTGACTTGATGGCCTTCTCGAGCGAGTTGGTAGGCACTTGCACAACCATTTATGCCAGCCCCTACAATGATAATATCTGATGACGACATGCGCAAACCTCTACTATACTATTGATGATACATTCGATCTTCATCTAATTAATTTAGAGTGCTATGCAATAAATTACTTGCGTGAAACTGAGATAAAGTATCTCTCACCATGAAGATCAAATGGACTGATAATGTGGTGTGAACTCTTACCAAGATAAAACTATAAATAGTTTAAGGAGGATAACTAATTAATCATGAATGTTTTGAAGAAATTAGAACCCAAGGATGTTATTAGGTTACAGGCTTGAGCAATCAATGCGATCAAAACCACACTCACCAAGTACGCTAAATTATTTTAACTCTGATGAAGTCTCTCAATCAAGCAGACATTGCTTACTATTTACAAAAAACTGAATTAATAGCCTTTAACCGCGCCCATTGTCATTCCATTGATAAAAGATTGCTTAAAAAAAGAAAACTAATACTCGTATGAGATTTTTTTAAACAAATATGATGCAAGACACAAAAAACACCAAGCCTCATGGCTGTTCACAAAGGCATCAGAAACCTTGTAGCGGGCTTAATCACATATTTTTTGATCGGGAGAGGACTATGCAAATAGATTTTTACAAATGAAACCAAGTCCATTGGGGTCAAATTCACACAAACTACCAATCTCAAAACTATCAAATTACATTGGTGTTAAATACTAGCTGTAATCAAATCTTTAATTTGACAAACCAAGTAGGCACGATGGTTGAGGAATTTTGAATAGGCTATGAGAGGAGGACTTTAGCTGATCTCAACTGTTTTGTTCCAGAGTTTACATCCGGCACTTCCCGCTAGTGAGTTTAGCGGCTAATTTAATTTGTCAGACAACTGATGATTACTGGTAGCCAGAGCTGGGACCTAACCTACGACACACAGATTTTCAGTCCAAACGATCGGTAGATTACCAGCAGGCTGACAGGTCGAGTAAGGTCCTAGCCCTGGGCAATCAATACGGTTTAGCGAACCTACGATGCTCTTCTTCAGACCTCTTCTATGTTTTCCCCGTGACTGATTGTTGATCGGTTTAATCTTAATTTTAAACTTTGCTCTAACAACTCTTCCCCCAGTCTTCCTCCTAAAATTAGGAAAACAGAATTATAATTTGACCATTGTTTCTCATTTATAAAATTACTAAGGATAATTATGGACAACTACATTGATATTAAAGCAACACTTTCTAAAAGATTTTTCACCTATGCAGAAGACGAAAAATGCACAGAGAACTTTAAAAATGGTGAGCAAGATGAATTTTCTTTTCAGAAAATGGATTGGAAGGCAGATAAAGAAGTAAGGGGATTCAGAGGAGAATTTACAGGGGTATATGTCTAAGAAATTCCGTCAACCAAGTTAATATGGGGTCTAATGAAATTCATTTTTACTGTTATTTTTCTTTGCATCCTAGGACTTTCTGCGATGACGATTCCTAGTTCAGCTGCGGACGGGCATCACTCTGATCACGATGACAACCCAATTCATCGCAAGATGCACTCGGAGACTGATTATCTTGACAATCCTCTACAGATTGAGGGTTTGACCTATTCAAAATGCCATAAGTTAGGTGTTTGCACACTTGTTTACTCCACTGGCAATGCTAACCAACAGGCACAAGCTTGGGGATTCTATTTGCCATCATTGAGTATTCAGATGGAGGAGTTTAAGACTGAATCGTTGATAGCTTTGAACCATCGTTGCTATTACCATCCCCGTTGGCAATCTAGTTTATTTACGAAAGTAAAAAGTATTTTGAAAGAAGCTGAAAAGATTCATTTGTCAGGCAGGAAATTCCGTCGGATAGTTATTGGACATTTACATGTGGATGAAGTTCCTTTAACCACAAAAATGATAGAAGTAGCTTTTAATATAGATTGCTAAAGAAATTGAAAAAAGGGGAATCATTACTTCACAAGTAAGAATATTCCGAGGTAGTTCAGCCAATTATGATGAGGAAGATAAGTATTATGGTAAAGTGATTCCATTTAATAAAAACAATTATTTAAACGAGTGTTGCATCTGTAAATTAACTCACAAACAATCTTCAAGTTCATTAGCTACACAGCCAATATTAAAGGAATATGACTGCTTCCGCGGTTATTTCTAAGCCTTTCTGACAGGGGTTTTTGCATAGATCAAATCATCCTGAACAAACACTCACCTCGTTTTTACCTTCAAACGCTAGTAATAACACACCCCAGAAACCTCTCAGAGTTACTCATCACTTCAGTTGGATCATCTTTAGATTTAAGTCCGATTGCAGTGTAGTGAATTGATTTTAATTAACTGAATTCATATAGTATTTATTAATAACAAATAGCCAGACCAATCCCACCTGTAAAGCAATCAATCTATCATCTGTAATTTGTCCTTTACAGAAACTCATCAAACCACGTCCGCTTGATTGAAGGGGGGACAGGACCAAAGTACCAACCCTCTTCACACATTACCTCCTCTAATCGATTTTCATCCGAGTCCATTTTTCTATCGAGGAGAATATTGAAGGTCAAGCTCGCTGGGGATAAGAAGGAAGAATGGGAATATGAGGAGATCTTGAATTCTTTGGAACTAGCTAGTTGATTGAGTTCAGCACAGAATATTAACAGCACTCAGCGCATTAGGAGCAGATAGTTACTGGTTGAGATGATGAGATGAATAATTTGGATGTCTACAGATGCATACAGGATCTCAAAGATCATCAGAGCAGAAAGCAGATAGATTCGTGCTAAATTCCGCTAGTGAACCTGATAATTATCTTTGCGGAGTCAAAAACTGAATTAGCCACAGCTGAGCAATCAGAGGAGACCAAGCAGATACGGGGATGTTCATCAATGTATACTTTTCTACTTAGTATACACTTAATATATCCAGCAATCTCATTGATTATCCGGTCTGCGCGAATCCGAGAGATCAGCACTCAAAACAGGGATCAATTGTTACTAGCGGTCTGTTTTAAAAATTTGGAGTAGCTTAGGAAGTTGGAGCAGGTTTCAGTTCATATTCAGTAAATTCTATGCCCATCTGCTCATGAATTTCTATAAATGCTGGGTCAGACATCATCATCTTTTGTAATTCTCGATCAAAAACATCTGCACACAGAATTGGAGTATGTTCACCAGCTTTAGCTAACATAACTTCCCTCATGAACAATCCATCCATTTCGGTATCTTCTTCCATTTCTTTTTCCATTCATCAAAAGTACATTTGTTAAATTTGATGACGGCCATAAAATTCAACATATTTCCTCACTGTCTGATTTCAGCAAGTTGAACTCAACTAGAAAATTATATTAGATTACTAGATATCAATAAATTCATAGCAAACAGGCAAGCAAAGTTTGTATGATAAGTATGATTTATGTCACCAATCTATATTTTCTTTATTTGTAGACACTAAGTAAATCCCACTAACCTCAGAAGACACCTGACCTAAAGGAGTATTGTTTGCCAAGGGTTGAGATTGGCTCCCCAGTTGTTATCAGATTTAGTGGATTATAAATAATATTAGGCCGATAATGAATGCTGAAACAGAAGTGCTTCACCGTCTTGCACAGTCTTTTTATACATTCTTTAGAACTGGTGTTTTCAGATCAGATCAAATCGACATCAGCCAATTAACTTTGGAACAAGCTTACGAATGCCAACATTATTTTCATAAGTTGCGCATTGCTGATGGTGACAGACCTATTGGATACAAAGTTGGTTGTACAAGTGCAGCGATTAGAGAGCAGTTTGGTGTTGATGAACCTATCTGTGGGCTAATAATGACGCCTGGTTTATTGTGTGAAGGTGATGTGGTCGATAGCAATAATTATTGTCAGTTAGCAATTGAGCCAGAATTCGTGATTACACTCAAACAAGATTTGGCCAAATTGCCAACTTCTGATAAAGCATTGCTCGACGCTATTGAGTTTGTCCAACCTGGGATAGAATTACATAATTACGTTTATCATTTCAGCCCGCTTAAACAGCAGGAAGTTATCTGTTCCAATGGAATTCATGCCGCACAGTTAGTTGGAAATAATAAAGTGCGAGCTAGAGAAGTGCACTGGCAGTTAGAGGGTGTTGCGGTTTTTAAGAATGGTGAACTTGTAGCGTCTGGAGTTGCGGCTGATATTATGGGTAGTCCTTTAAACTCGCTGCGGTTTTTGATTCAACATCTGAGAAAACGGGGTGAGATGCTAAAGGTTGGAGAGTTGGTCATTCCGGGATCAGCGACTGCACTAATCTCTGTTGTTGCTGGTGATGAAATTACCTGCAGTTTCACCAATGTCGGCAGTGTGACGATGAAAGTTGTTTAATGAAATATAGCTGATAGGTACGATAAACAGACCAACGAGTTCTCAACCAGCCATCGCACAAAGAAAAAGATTTAATACATCAAATTCATTCGCTGCTTTTTTCGTTTCTTCCTTGATCGCTTATGTCCCATTGCTGTGCAGTTGGGTCAACGAGCCAAAGTTTGATGCTAAAACCTGCTTAAAAAAGTAAACTTTAGGAGCTGGATTTGACAGCTACAAGGCATTGCAATTTAAGATCATGATTCCAAAGTCTACTGGCACTAAATTTATCAAACCATTCGTAATCAAATACATCTCATGCAGCAATATTTGTTTTTCGACAAACTATTGAAATTAGTTACTCTGGCTTTTTTATTCTCGCTATCAGCTTGTCTCGCTGACAAGAGCGCTACATCAAAAAATTTAAAGGTAAACGATGCTGCTGAGTTATTCACGAAACCCGAAATTCTTTGGACAACAACGGCAGAGGGTCGTGGTGAAGAATCACATGGTCATTTTCTAATTTCTTGTTCGGATGGTGGTTTTTTACAAATTGGTGAAACCGGGAGCCTGCCAGATGATGCGCAAATTTTTGTCGCTAAAGTTAGCGCAGATGGAACAATCGCGTGGAAGGGCGAATACTCATCTCCTGGTCACAATCTGGGCAATGGCGCAATGGAGGTGGATGATGGATACATTGTTTTTGGGGCTATGAACCAAGACAGCGCGTTGATAAAAGTGGATAAGACTATTGGCAATGTAATATTCAGTAAGAACTTTGATTTGGGGGGGGTTGATGCGATAGAGAGTGTTGTGCAAGTAGGATCAGATTTGATTGCTGTGGGATATACTAACGCTCAAGACCCTGACACTACTTTCTTCGCAGAAGGTAAGGGCCATTTGATGAGATTCGATTCGGAAGGTAATCTTAGCTCAGATTCAAGTCTCAATGATCACATGTCGCATGCTTACAGAATCTTCAGCTACCAAGAGGATTTGATTGTCGGGGGGCTAACGAAAGATGCAGAAGATTACTCATTGATAAAGCTGAGCAAGGTCGGAGAAACCACTTGGTCAAAAACTTATGGTGGGAATAATTCGGATCACTTATTTGCGATGGATATGGATCTCGATGGCAGCATCTTTCTTTCCGGTCACACCTTATCTGGCACAGATAATTGGGATACTTACACAGTAAAGGTAAATCAGTTAGGGGAGATAATCTGGGAGCGTAAGGTAGGCAATCCTAGGGGCTTTGACCCAGAATATATTCATGATGAAGCCTGGGGTATCAAGGCTACCAAAGATGGTGGAGCTTTAGTCGTAGCTGGGACAGGGGACGAATATGAAAGTTATTCCGAGTGCAATGATCAGGACTGCTCTGACCGCTGGCATGCTTATTTAGTACGATTTGGAGAAGATGGTCAGATACTATGGGAGAAAACGTATCCAAATCCTGAAGATGGGGATTGGGCAGGAGAGGATATTGTCCTTACTAAAGATGGTGGGGCCTTGATGGCAGTGGATGATGGGCAATTTACTTTTGTTAGGCTGTTGTCCATTGACTAGATCCAAGGGTCTGTTTAAGTTACTAGGGGTGATTATATAAACACTCATGTATATGACAAAACAATGCTGCCCCTCCCCTCAACCCTCAACTGTGGTGAACTAGTGAATGAGAGCCTGAGAGATAAAGCCATTAACCACCTTGCATAGTACTGAGAATCATTGTCAGTGGATTTTTGAGATAACTGAGGGATAGGGGGAAGCCCGAACTTGGGATATGTACTACACAGATTGTGAAGTCAGTGAGTAGACTGATCAAGAAAAGCTTTTAGGATCTTGAGATCTGAGTTAGTTGGTGGTGAATCTATCGGAATGAGGTGGGGAGATTACCTGAGGAGGTAGCAAAACTGAATCGGGAGTTCGATATCAAAAGTCTCTCTGTTTTGCTCGATGATTAACATTGATATTGAAAATAATGGACTGTTTCCGAGAGAAGGCTGGGAAGCATCTGTAGTAGGATGATACTTGACCACAGATGCACGAGTATGAAGCACAAAAATCAATCTGTCTGGCTAACCTGCATCCAGAGTGCATCACCTATTGAACTGCTCTCAACATGAGGCATAAATTTTGCGACCAATCGATTCCACTCTTCACTCATTTGGAGTTTTGCATTCCTGGCCATTTCTTCATCCACGCTCTCGACTTCCCAAGACCACATTACTTGATTTAAGGGACCCATAACCCTCGAGTAGAATTTGACTCCCCCCGCATATTCTTCCCCAAGAATCTTTTTTGCCAATTCGGGAAATGTGGGGCCCATTTCCATTACTGCGGGCATTAATCCGGGTTTTACATTCATTAGCCTATCGTATTTGATTGTCATAGCTTCCTCTCAATAATTAGATTGTAAGGATTATCAATCCTGCCAACTAGAATGTAGGGCAAAGTCAAGCTCTTCGGATTTGAGATAAAGTCAAGCTACTGACTAAAATACATCCATTCCAGTAGGGGTACAGAACCAAACTCACCCACCCGTTCAATTCTTACCTCCCCTTATCAATTTTCACACACGTTACCCTCACACAAGACAACATAGACCCCAAAAGCTATAGCCAAGAATACTAGAGTTCGGCCAGTCGCGAAACCAAACTGGTTTAGATACGTGTTAGATGATTCGGTGAAGTGAGTGGTGGTTCCTAGGTCTTATCCTTTCTTCGGCCCACCTAAACTACATTCATCAGGTTCATATATTTAAATGAAGATTCTTTATGGCTCCACTTGTCCCATTCATCGAGCTTATCTTCAAGAGCCCGATCAACAAAAATATTTGACACCCACTAAGAAATCATTGAATTAAATTAAACATTACATATCAGTAATTTGATATCTTTATATACCTCCAATTAGTTTCTGCACACCAGTTTCTCCCCCATTCGTCCTCCCCAACTTTGATGGGTTGAATTATAGTTTGATCATCATGTTTCAAATTTGAAACATTTGTCTGATTCAGACCTTGTTCCACATGTATACGTCAACAAGGTAATCCAACCCAGCAAACAGAAGAACTGCTATGAAAACCTTACTTGCCATTATCATCACCGCTACCCTTTCTTTCGGTTGTGCAACGCTGGAAAGTGAACAAACTACTATAGATTTTGCTGGCGGGGAAACAACATCTACTTCTTCAACACCTACATCAACCGTTACTAATTGGTCTGGAACAAAACAACTGGGATCTTCCTTGGGGGATGTTGCTCACGGCATCAGCACCGACTCCAGTGGCAATGTCTATATAACCGGCTACGCTGGAAGAGGTCTTGATGGCAACACAAGGGCAGGAACTGGATATGACCATGATCTCTTCATAGTCAAGTACGACAATGGTGGGATCAAGCAGTGGACTCAACAACTCGGGTCTTCTTTCACTGATAGAGGTTACGGCATCAGCACCGACTCCAGTGACAATGTCTATGTAACCGGATCCACTTGGGGTGGTCTTGATGGCAACACCAATGCCGGAGGAAGCGATCTTTTCGTGGTCAAGTACGACAGTGATGGGATCAAGCAGTGGACTCAACAACTAGGGTCTTCTTCCGCTGATCATGATCACGGAATCAGCACAGAATCCAGTGACAATGTCTATGTGACTGGCTACACTTTTGGTTGTCTTGATGGCATCACCAATTATGGAGGATAGGATCTTTTCGTAGTTAAGTATGACAGTGCTGGGATCAAGCAGTGGACTCAACAACTTGGGTCTTCTTCCCCTGATCATGCTCACGGTATCAGCACTGATTCCAGTGGCAATGTCTATGTGACTGGCAACACTTGGGGTGGTCTTGATGGCAACACCAATGTTGGATCAGATGATCTCTTCGTAGTTAAGTACGACAGTGGTGGGATCAAGCAGTGGACTCATCAACTCGGGTCTTCTTTCGATGATCATGCTCACGGCATCAGCACTGACTCCAGAGGCAATGTCTATGTGACTGGCTACACTTGGGGTGGTCTTGATGGCAACACCAATGTTGGATCAGATGATCTCTTCGTAGTTAAGTACGACAGTGATGGGATCAAGCAGTGGACTCAGCAACTCGGGACTTCTTCCCCTGATCATGCTTA
>JACLAC010000604.1_pt1 | contig 18444 bp, 14 predicted proteins | sample 8027881 | NCBI WGS metagenome assembly JACLAC01 (sample SAMN15725517, study PRJNA655200) | protist metagenome | isolation source: fluorescence activated cell sorting (FACS) single amplified genomes of... | place: Spain: Blaines Bay Microbial Observatory, Mediterranean Sea | collected 2016-01-19 | reverse complement strand
ATCGCCTACTATGTTTCAATCTTGTCTCTCCTGCCTGTCCTCGGAATACCGTTCGGCATCGCTGCATTCATCCTTGGTATCATTGGGCTCAAGAAGCGGGCTGCGAATCCAGTAATCAAGGGAGCCGCTCACGCTTGGATCGGGATCATTCTCGGAGGCGGGACCGCAGTTTTGTGGATCTCCCTGCTGGTGTTTGGCTTCGGAGCAGCGTTTTTTGCAAATCGCTAGCTCCTAGGGCGATCATTTCCTTGAGGCGGACTGCCGAAGACCCGCAGTCCGACATCGGCATCTTATTTGTAGTGAGCGTCTCTCGCGCAGTCTGTATGCAAGAACTGATCCTGCCCGTGATTGAATGTAGTCTAATCGGCAAGACCGCCGTTGTTATCCGGCTACCTCCCAGCATGTTGAAAATCCCCGTTGGTAGCGTTAACCCGTCATACCACATGTCGAAGTGGACAACTCAGCGTATCTCGCAAGCAAAAACTGTCACCGATCAGCTAATTTCGTGCGTGCGAGACCTGAGAACAGCTTGGCCCAAGCTCGAAGTGTACATCCTGATTGACACACTTGCCGATCAGCAAGTTCCCGTAAAACGCGTTCGATACAAGAGCCAATTGCAATCTTGCAAGCCGCCCTCAGTCTTTGCTTGCCACCGGTTCGACCAACTGCCGTTCTGCAAACCGCTGAAAGCTAGCTTCCACTTCACTGGGCGGCACCTCACCACGGAAGAACTCCACCCGATAGCGCAGCTTGAGATGCTCATCTTTCGCAATCTTAAACACTCCGGCACCTTTTTCTTTTCTTAGAAAGTGATGTAATCCGAACGGATTAGCAGTCACCAAGCCATAGTCCCGCGCATGCCAAGTTGTGGGATGCCTAAGATTCGCTGGATGATCGTACATGGCGATGCTCATCGGCTTTCCATCAATCGTACCTTTGTACAGCAACCATCGCGCCTGTTTACCCCAAATCGCTTTCCCGGTAACGCCTTCACTGTTCACGGCACTACCAAACACTTCTTCAACTCCACGATTCGGCGCACTCGTCAAACGGAGATCGGGATGTGTTCGAATCGCAAATAAACCTTCTTTCGTATCATCAAACTGGATATCTCCGAATTTTGCATGAAAATCGACCAAGCAGTCGATCCACCGACTCTTTTCCGTTCCACCAAACCAATATGTCGTTTGGTCTGTCAGCAACGGCTGATCCCCTTTTTTTGTCTTCCAGACCGATGTAGCCCGCAGCACATTGCTGGGTTTTGGACTACCTGAAAATTCTGTCTCAACCGCTTCGGTAATTACTCTCCCCTGGCTCTCGCCCCAAAAATCAACCCCGCTTATCTCATGCGAGATCCACATTGATTTGTGGTGTGGGTGATCGTGCGCTTCACCCGCGACATCCTCCTTCATTGGCCAGTTACGAGTCATCCCAACTTGGCCCGGCCCATAAATCGGGTACAAAATTGGCTTATCGTAATCACGGTAATCAAACTGAGTAAAAATTTCATCACCGAGAGTGACCGTCACTTCCTGCCCCGTGTCATTTAACTTTACTGACATGCCATCACTCTGCGACGTCTCTGCCAGCACAATGCCGCCCAGCGTCATGACAGGAATCAAGCAACCGATTACAATCTGGGTTGCAATCGTGTTCACTGCTAGCAAACGTTGAGACGCCAGTACTCTGTGCGTCGAAAAATGGCAGGGCATGGTGACTCCGGGACACTTGCTTATCGGTAGGCTTAAAAAGACCGGGAGCACAGTTCGCTCCCACTTCCGGAGCCAACTTACCAAAACCCGACCGCCAATTCCACGATTCGATCTGAACAATCGCTTCGATTGAGCGAATTCCACTCTCGCAGAACCACCGATTTCCAGACAAACCTGTGTGTCATTTAACCTGAATCGGAAGCCTAAAACACAATGCCGCCACAAATCCCTTGTCGCTCATTTCATTGCCCGCCGCCATGCGTAAGCCCCCCCACGCATCCTACGGCCATCACGAATTTTCAAGAACGTTAGCTTAGTTAACATGCATGAAAGTCTGGCTTTCAAACGTATGACATCCGGAACGCAGTGTTATGTCGAATCATGAATGCCGCAGCATCCCCAAAGCGTTAGGCAATCACGTTCCAAGATACAACCAGTGCCAAATGCGTGTGTCGCCGCGTCTACCGCATACCACACCGGGCGTTCGTTGATAGAAGTCCAGCCAGCTCCAGCGAAGACACCACGATGTCGTAAGCAAGACAGAGTGATTGAATCTGACAAATCAGCAGCCGAAAACATAATGCTGAATTCCACCAGCGGAGACCATCCCATCACCAGCCTTCAGCTTCGCCAATGGAATACTCTATTTACATAGTGTTGAGGTCAAAACTGTCTCATCCCCACTAGCCGGACGGTCAGTCTTCTTTCGTTCAGACTCATTGTGTGTTTTTGGTGCATCACACCATCACGAACCATTAAACTTAACCACAACACGTAATTTCCCTGTCCGCCCTCCGCTTGCTGCACTTTGAACATGCCAGACAAAATTCCTGCAAGTGACGGCCAAGTGCAGGCTTACAAAAACCCGGCTCAGACAGTTGGAAACGACTCGATAAGTAATAATACGATCGTAATCTCAGCAATACTTTGCCTCGGGGTCCTGATCCTTGTGGTAGGCACAACGTTGGTGATAAGCGCGTTCTTTTTTAAATCAACCGACATTGACTCGACAGAAAAGCCTAACCAACCAACAGCAAAAGAAGCGATACCAACGGACTTCAACGAAGGGTACTCCCTAATCATTCCTCCGGATTTCGGCGACAAACGTCGCCGGGAAACCGAACTCGGTGACGTCGTTTATACCTATACTGGAAACGATGGATGCAAGTTGACGTTCGCCCTCATCAACGATGACACACTTGATAGGTTTTCAAGCCCACCCACGAATTACGCAGACGCATTGATCCAACGCATTCCAGAACTCAGCACTGCCATCGACGGCGACGTCGCACCCGAGCGGGTATCCGTCAATGGAATGCCGTCAGTCATGTTCCGATTCTACGAAAAAGAAACCTATCGCGGCGTTATTTTTACGTACTACATGGTCAGCATGGATCGCGGGAAGAAACTTGCGTTGAAGATTGCCGGTAAGCACGGAAAATACAGCGATGGTGACGCAAACATTAACATGCCTAACCAATGGTATGACGCCATGTTGACTCTCAAGCGTACTGGGCCCGCCAGATAACAAAATTGTTGGCCCAATGATGCCCGCGCAACCTGGCATTCTCAAAACGCGGGAATGCTCGCAGGTTTTCCCGTACCCTTGACCAGCGGCAACTTTGGCTTCCACAATGGATGGTCTTGGTTCAACCAGGTCCGAATCTTCTCGGCCAAACGAGATGAAATCTCGTGGGACTCGTTCGCGATATTTACTGACTCGCCAATGTCTTCGGTTATGTTGTACAACTCCCAAGCATCTGACTCAAAGTAGTAAAGCAGTTTGTACTGCGTTCCCCCAACCTGATCAATCACGGCGGCACATGGCTGAGCGCGCTGATCTAAGTAGCCGGGGAACAAATAGAACACTGGTTCTTTACGCAACGCGTCCTCAGGATCCAAAAGCGTCCCGGCAAAAGAGACACCATCCAACGGATGTTCCTCCGGCGTTGGTCGCCACTCACCTCCCGACAATTCTAAATAGGTTGGATAGTAGTCAACGGTATGCACCAGTCGATGAGTGACCGTTTTGGCCGGAATCCTCCCGGGCCACCACGCAATTAACGGTACGCGAATCCCACCTTCCGTAAACATTCCCTTGGTACCCCTCAGTGGCCAGTTATCTTTGTGGGTTCCCCCATTATCAGACGTGAAAATGATCATCGTGTGCTTAGCGATACTGTCCCTGTGATCTCCATCACCATCTGGGTCTTCTACCACTTTCAGAACACGTCCGACAATTGAATCCACACTCCGAACAAAACCATAGAAAGCATCGTTTCCCGCAGCTCTCTTTAGATCAGGACGCGACTGCACAGGACCATGCACCGCATAGGGATGTACTTGAACATAAAAAGGAGCTTCCTTGGCCGACAAAGCTTTCACAGTCTCCTCCATTGCCTCAGCGACCGCATCACTAATGTGCTTGGGACTGCCAGCAAGCGACATTGGAAAATCATGATCACGCAAATAGGCGGTATCGTAGGGCACCGCAAACCGATCCAAATTCCCGCGGCCCAAACCCCGAAATTCCCAACGACCGTCGCTAGCTTCGCTCGCAAAACAGACTGGCTGATGCCCCTGTGTATAGCCTCCAATATTGATGTCAAACCCCACATTCTCGGGTAGAGTCTCTTCCCCTTTGTGACCCCCAACATGGTACTTACCAATGTGTGCCGTTTGATATCCATGACGCTTCAAAGCTTCGGCAATCGTCACCGCTTCCAGAGCCACATCCTGAGACTGACTTGGGGCAAAAAACTTTGCTTTTTCACGCGACACACCACCACGGCCGTGGCGACTCAAACTGCCCACGACATACACGTCGTTGTGGATTCGGGCGGGGTATTGTCCTGTTAACATAGCAGCACGCGTTGGCGCACAATTCGGTTGTGCATATGCGTTCGTGAAACACAAACCCTCGTCCGCAAGCCGCGCGAGATTCGGAGTCAGGTACTCCGGAGAGTTACTACTGAAAGTTGCCCTCGACACTCCGATCTGATTCCACCCCAAATCATCAACCATCACCGTAATGATATTGGGGCTACGTCCAAGAGCACTCAATGAACCCGGTTCGTACTTTGGATTTTCGTAGCGTTTAAGGGTCACAGTTCTTCCACCCGCATTCCCCTCTGCCTGCATCTGCTGCGATGATATACGCACACTCTCTAAAGATTCCATAGGCAATCCATCCAGACGAAAAACTAGATCACCGCCCGTTACGCTCCTACCTACACGCCACGCTTTTTTGGTTGCCACATTCTTCCTTATCATACAGCCATTGCTGTAGCACCTTCCCAAGCTGAACTTGAGCTTTGAGCTCTCTGTACTAATAAGAAAAGCATACTTTCCTGGCTGCAATACCAACGGCCGCTCAAACGTCATCTGGATTGTCTGACCACCGACCAATCCAACTGGTAATGTCGAGGTATTCTCCAATAAACTTTTGCCCGAAGGACTACCGTCCTGCAGCCCCATAAAACGAAGGGTGATGTCTTTTGAAGAAGTGACATCATTCAACTTCAATGCCAGCCTTTTAAGTACAACAGTTTCATCGCACGCAAAAGTTTGCCCTTTCGCGTTCCCTTTCTCGACAAGCGTCACGCCTTCCACCGGCGTACTTAGATGGGGCATGTCATCAGAAGAAACGATTTCAAACTCTGCGCCCAGCAAATTCCCAACCAGGCACAGAAACGAAATTCCAAACAAAGAACGTGAACTCATAACTTTTAAGAAAACTCCCGCTATCAAGATGGGATTCCAACAAACTCCAACCGCTGCCAATGCCGCACCGGCGAACGCAACGCAAGCTTCAAACCAGCACCGCGAAGCCTCCTCACTCCAGCAACTTACAGGACGCGCATTCGAGAGGACGCGCCTGACCTGTAGCTCTTGGCGGAACAAAAGCACTCTCCAATCTCAACGGCACCTCTACGTTCCGGACATCATACACAACAGCAACCCGCAACTTAGTTGAATTCCTGCCACGCAGCGGGAACTGCTTCAAATCCAGAGCGTTTCAAACAGATAACCCCATCCAAGAACCGGGCAATCCACACCTGTCACTGCACCAGAATCCAACGTGTGGGAAGCGAATACCGTTATTCGATCCTTACGTCGATCACGACACCAAACAGGTTGTTTCACGCCGCTTTGCAAAAGTCAGAGACATGAGGATTTCGATGGTAATGTTGCTCTAAGAGCTCACACGTTAGACTGCACGATCATCGAACAGACCACCCATGTTTTCGTTCGTCTGCCGCCCCACTCAATAATACCTGCCATGCGTTTGCCCCAAACACTTTTAAGTATCACTGCCGCGGCGATTCTCGTCGGCTGCTCACCGAAACCGGATCCATCGCTGAATTCAGGGTGGAATACTGATGCCTCCGCTTTAATCAGCGACTCTGCGTACGGGAAAGACGACGCTCCGATTCGAAAACCAGCAGACAAGAAACGAATTGACGACCCCACCGATCGCCCTACATCAGCAAACCCACCCACAGCGGTACGACTGCTTGCTTGGAATGTTGAATCCGGTGGAAATGACCCTGCTGTCATCGGCGAGCAACTGTCACACTTCCTGGGCTACGATGTAATCTGCCTCAGCGAAGTGGAACCACAAAACTTCGCTCGCTACGCGTCAGCGTTGCAAGACGAATATCACGACATCCATGGCAACACCGGTCGCGCCGACAGGCTGCAAATATTGGTCAGCAAAGCGAGATATGACATCCTTCTCACGAAGGAACTAAGTCAGCACCGAGGATACACACTGAACAAGGGGAACCACCGATCACCACTTTTCGTTCAAATCAAAAATAAGCGTTCGGGCCAAGAACTGATTGTGATGACAAATCATCTAGCCAGAGGAAATGCCGACTTTCGCAAAGAACAAGCAATTGGGCTTCGGGAGTGGGCGCGTGAACAAAGCGTCCCGGTGATTGCATTAGGAGACTTCAACATGGACTATAATTATCGAAGTAGGAAGGGGAACGCAGCGTTCGACGAAATGGTACGTGACAATGTCTGGTCATGGCTCGCCCCTGATGATTTTGTCGACACAAATTGGTCAGATCGTGACGGCGACGGAAACGACAATTACCCTGACTCGATGCTAGATCTGGCTTTTGCTGCCGGCGCAGCCAAAGAGTGGGGCATTGAATGCCGTGTCATCGTGCGTCCAGATGACTTTCCGGATGACAACTCGACCAGCGATCATCGCCCAATTGAACTGATCTACGCACATTGAAGGACAACAAATCAACCCTGCATTTAACACCCAAAATAATGACCGACTCTCACGCCACTCAGCTTTAAGTTACATCCTGCCTATGAACAACCAAAACCTTAGCCGTGTGAAGTCCAGTCAAGTGCCAACACACCAACGTTTCTAGCTGAGGATCGATCCTGCAATGCAAAGACACAGGCAGTAAAATACTGCCAGCAAAGGCGAAAAAGTGCACCACTCTGTACCCTCTTGCAGCCAGTACCCTCTTGCAGCCAGTACCCTCTTGCAGCCAGTACCCTCTTGCAGTCAGACCCGCGGAACCTGATACGGATTCCCTGACTCTTCGTGCGTCCCACGCTCCATGCCCGAAGGCGAACTCAACTCAGAACCAACCAACGAGTCATGTCTTGCTCTGCCCCAGCCAGCACCAGTCAGGTAACCCAATAAGGCAAAGATGCCAGAGCAAAACATCAGAGCTAAAACCCACAGACTTACTAGCGCAATCCAGTGGACAAGTTCTTCTGCTGTTGGGCTCGCTGTGGAAGACTGAAACGCACCGATTCCCGATGAATATACGACCGTCAACGTAGCGGCAACCACACAAACGCGACTTGTCACCCGATATTCGCTCCGCCTAGCATCTTGGACTGCAATCAGACCGCTCACCATAAATGGCAGCAGGCACACTGCAAACACGCATAGCGTTATCGAGACTAAAGCAACCATCGACTTCTAAGCTCCCACTGGATGACGGTGCCCATGTGCCCCACTTGCAATCCGGACTCCCATCCCATTTATTCTCTCCTCACAAGCGAAGTCAAAGCCAACTATCAAAACTAGTCACGAGACCGATTCTCTTCATTTACGCTCACAGGCGTTTCTCGCGATCCAGTACGCACGTTCATTTCCTCGCAATCCAGCACAAGTGGTCTCTGCCGGAATCCAATCCATCATTCATAAACGAATGCAAAAACCAAACACATTCTACTTTCAAGCGTTGCAAAATTCATACAGTTTCACCGGCCTTTCCAAAATGCGCCATCGATCAAAGCCGCAGGAAAAGGTTATTTCCCAAACGCCAAGAGAAATCGGACCCCTCTTCCCCAAGCATGTTCACATTGATGGTCTTCACCGCAACCTAACAATCAACATTCACGCTCTTAAAACCGCAACGGACGCCTCACAGTGACACAAGAGATGAAAGTGCAACCGGCTTCTTCATCCCCCGTAGACCTACTCGTGGAAAGAAGTAGGTTCCCAGCTAGAAAGCACCGGAAAGGGAAAAGTTCAACAGTGTTTCTTGTCGGAAAAGGGGTCATTCCTCAAAACATCATCGTTGCCAAACTTGCAGCGCCACGCCGCTTCCCGTCTCATGTCAGCTTGGCGAGCTCTTTTATCCGAACACAGAAACAAGCGAACCCAACGTTTCACAAACTGAAACTGTCCGCAGTCGGGCTCCTGTTCACATCCGGTGAACGCTGGCAATTACATTCCGAGCGCGCCTAGCGCGAAGGCGTGTTACCGCACAACTGCCCGGGTTTGAACTGCAACCTTCTTGGTCAACGACTGCTACTCTGCCTTCGTGGTTAGCAATGCACAAGAAGGTGGCATCGCATTAGCGGCCCTCGCGAAGACGCAACCCAAGGTACTCGTCCAAATCAGGTTGCTCATTGATATCACGGACGGTGCGTTCGATATCATACTGGACGCGTCGGAATTCGATAACCTTCTCATCGTAAACAACATAGCAACTTCGTGAATCGCCATCCCGCGGCTGACCGACGCTACCAACGTTAACCATCAGTCGCTGTCCATCATTTTGCACCTCGTAACCGCTGCCAGTTTCCGTTGGCCGGATAAAACGAAGGTCCTGAGTGAAGACGCCCGGCACATGCGTGTGCCCCTGAAAACAGATATTGGGAACCATGGAGAACAGCTTCTCCATCTTCTTCACGTTCTGCGTATCTTCGGGAAAAACATATTCGTTTGTTGGGCCACGGGGCGACCCATGAACAAACAGAGCCTTTCCTTCATCCACCATCCGCGGTAATCCACAAATGAACTTCATCCGTTCGCGCCCCGCCTCGGGGCCATCCTGATTGCATTCGAGCTGGGCACGAGTCCAAAAAATCGCCTGCTCAGCAGCTACATTGAATCCTTCGGGATCAAATAACGCACTACTATCGTGGTTCCCAAGAATACAGAACTCAAACTTCATTGCAGCGTCAATGCACTGACTGGGGGCTGGTCCATAACCAATCACATCCCCAAGGCAGACGATACGATCGACATTCTGTTTCGAGATATCTTCCAGCACGGCCTCGAGCGCAGCCAGGTTTCCATGAATATCGCTAACAATCGCGGTTCTAGTCACAACAGAATTCGGCGGTCTCAGGAAACGCGGTCTTGGAACTCGAACAATTTGGTGAGACGAACCAGTGACTTCGAACCGAACACCCCAGAAGGTCCGCAGTAACTTGCAAATGTGCCAAACAGCAACACCTAGATGCCCGTCCGGTTAAGCGTCTCATTCAACTGTTGAGAGAGCAAACAGTCACTCAACGAACACATTCTAACGCCCATGCTTGAGCCGGTCACCCAGTGCATCGGACAGATCGGCGATAGCGTAGATCTTATTGGCAGTCTTGTTGATATCGTACTCAACGCGTCGATATTCAAGCGTTTTGACCTCCGTATCAATGATCGCATAACAGGAGCGATTGTCGTCGTCACGCGGTTGCCCAACGCTGCCCACATTCACCAACACCTTCTCTTTGCCAAATTGGTACGAATAATCACACTCGTCGGGCGAAATGAATTCGCATTGAGTCGTAAAAACTCCCGGCAAGTGCGTGTGGCCCATGAAGCAATAGTTTTGCACCTTGCCAAACAGAATTTCCATTTTCCGCTGATCAAAGACGTACTCGGGAAATACGTACTCGTTGGTGGGGTCCCGCGGCGAACCATGCACAAATCTGAACTCCCCCTCATCAAGGTGGCGTGGCAATTCGCCTAGAAAATCCCAGCGCTGATTCACGACCGCTGGTGAGCCCGGGCCGTTATCCAACTGGTCCCTCGTCCAGTAGATTGCCTGCAGAGCCATCGGGTTGAAACCATCAGGATCGAACAGCGCGGCCTGATCGTGGTTCCCCAAAATGGTCGATTTGCAATTCTTGATGACAAGATCAAGGCATTCACACGGATTGGGCCCGTAGCCAATGATATCACCGAGGCAGTAGATTTCATCCACCGAGACCTGCTGGATGTCAGCCAGCACCGCCTCAAGTGCCTCCAGATTACCGTGGATGTCGCTAATGAGCGCTCGCTTCACCGGTGTTTCCTAATGTAGACGGACCGCATCCGGCCGTTATGTTGCTTGTAAAGCCGTTATTGTAAGGGAAATCAAAAATTAACAGCAATCCCACCAACTCGTCGTTGTCATCAGATTCCCCCATTCTTGATATCGCCCATGTGGCAATCGAAACCACAGGAAGATTGGGTTCGGTAGCAGTTTTGCGGGGTCAACGCATTATCCGGAAAGTGAACCTGAATCCAAATCAAAGGTCTGCTTCGACCCTTGCCCCCGCGCTTCAAGACGTCCTGAAGTGGTGCCAACAGCAAGGACACCCACCTGCTTTGGTTTCAGTTGCGGATGGCCCCGGTTCCTTCACTGGCCTCAGAATTGGCGTAACCACCGCAAAAACGCTGTCTTATGCACTCGATTTGCCTCTCGTTTCAGTAGATTCGCTGGCCGCAATCGCGACTGCCGCTCTCCATGCCCATCCAGACTGCCAGACCATTTGGGCCGTCCTCAACGCCTATCGTGGACAAGTCTTTCTGGGAAAGTTTGTTCGTAGCACACTGCTGCCCGACCTACCCTCGCTGCCGCTGAACTGGACGACTCACCCAGCCACCACCCAAATTCTTCAACCCGACGAATGGGCCGAAGAACTCAAAAAGAAACTCCCCGACATCCAGGTTACGGGCGACAAACACGTACTGGGCGCATGTTCAGGCTACGCGTTGCCCAGAGAATGTGACGCAGTCGGTGTTGGGCTGCAAGCCATCCGGGCCATGGCTCTTCAACATTTTTCGGACCCTATGCAACTGGTCCCGAGATACCTCAAGCCGAGTGCAGCGGAAGAAAAAGCGAACAGTTCCTAAGCCTTTGATCATGCCGACGGAAATCTTTTTCCTCCGACGCACCGAATCTGCAAACCCCATCCCGAGACCTCGTTCACTTCTCGAACCAGCTCAAGTACTTTCACGAAGTTTGTTTGTGAACCCGGGAAACGCCGCCCGCACACGTGTCCAATTCGGAATCGCATCAGCCCCTTTGGGATCCGCACGAAAGATCTCGGAAGCTGTTGTAATGCAATCAGCAAACGCATCGATCGACATCTCCTCTACATGACGATTGAAAGCAAGATCGTTGATCACGGCATCCGCTGAATACTGACGAATACAATCCTGCGCCATCCGACGATAGGACGCACGCAGAGACGTGAATGTCGCCTCACTCAATACTACTCCCTGGCTCGCCAGCGTTCGATAGATCGTCGTCAGAATATCTGTCGCCATCCGCATCAAACCAGCGTTCTTCTCTTCAATCGAAAACTCCTGATGTTTGTGCTCATACAGCCGACACAGGTCAGATTGACAGACACGCTTCAACGAAGTGTTTCGATACACCTCTGCCAAAGTTCCTACTTCCAGACCCCAATCCGATGGAATCCGGTTGGTTCTCGCAAGATTTCGAGTTAGCGAAAACTCACCTGAAAGCGGGTAACGAAAGCTACCTAAAAAACGAAGAAACTCGCTGTTGGGATAGATCCGCATCAGAGCACGAAGCAACGGTGCCACTAATAACCTCACCACTCTGCCATGCATTCGATCGGTCGCTCGCGCGTAATACGCCTTGCAAAATTCGAAATCCAAACCCGGGTGTACCATCGGCAAGCACAACCGCCCCAAGAGAAGTCGGTCATAATCAACAATATCACAATCGTGTAACACGAACGTTTCAATACGTGGATCCGCCAGCAGATACCCGAATGCAGTCCACACACTTCTGCCCTTCCCTGGGGTCGAAACCGCAATACCGGCATCAATCAGTTCGCTATACAAGCCTTGTATCTCAGGCCCATCGGTCCAAAGCACCTTGGCGCGTTCTCCCAACGGAGCGATCTTCTGAAGTGTCTCTTCGTAATCTTTCTTTTCTGGTGCAACACCAAGACTCACTACGATCGTGTCGATGTAATCCGCTCCAACCAACTGGTCAACGATCCGGTCGAATGGCTCGGCACGCATGTCTGATGCGGTGACCGGTAAAACTAGGCCTACTGGGTTCTGCTGCGTGGCCTCACGCAGCATGTCCTCAAGCCGATTCAATTTGCCAGTGTGCAAGTCATGAATCGTTGTGACTAAGTCGTGCTGATAGAAATCCGGCATGAAATCGAAACGCCCCCCATCTGCAAAGGAAAGAATCTGTAAGTCGATACCCCCAGACTAGCCATCCAAACAGCCCCTGAACATCGGTACCAAAAGCAACCGTGAAACACCTAACGCATCAAGAATCAACTTCGATAATAGGAACGCCGCCCATTTCAATCCCACAATGACGCATTTGCATCCCGTAATAGCAGCAAGCGGAAGAAAACGTATCTTTCACGCCAAGAAGGATCGCAATACGTGTGTGCCACAAAGCCATCGCAAAACCAAAAAAAGGCATCCCAGAAAACTTTTGGCTAACCACAATTAAAACCAGCTTCTGTGGATCACGCGATAAACTCAACCAGGACAAACCGACGCGTCACCCCTTCAGCATCGCCACAAACTTTAGCATCACGGCGGAAAACACGTTCTTCAAGGCAGCAAGTCCCTTCACCATCGCTTGGATTTCTTTCGCGGTGCCAGCCGCGAAACGCCTAGGTCCAACCCGGCTAGATTCCTGCCGAAAATGCCGAGTCACTAGACCTCACCCTATTTCTCTGGTTCTAGCAATTCCAAACCGAAACTTTCACCTTTTTTCACGGCAGGAATTCCCACCGCCATCCATTCCGGTTCCGGCGCATCCATCAAATAGTGATCAAAGAACTGCTGCATGCGAGTCGCAAAATCTCGACGATTGTGATCATCCATCACCCAATGCGGCTCACCATTGTAATTGAGCATCCACGCGGGCCTTCCAAGCCTCCGCAGTGCAACAAATAGCTCAATGCCTTGATACCAAGGGACCGCCCCGTCCTCGTCGTTATGAAGAATCAACAGAGGTGTGTTGATCCGATCTGCAAAGAAAAGCGGTGAGTTAGCAACGTACTTGTCACGAGCCGACCAAAGATCTTCACCGATCCGACTTTGAGTACGCTCATACTGAAACATTCGACTCATACCGCTACCCCAACGAATACCGCCATAAGCACTTGTCATGTTACTGACCGGCGCCCCGGACTCAGCGCACGCAAACATGTCGGTTTGCGTAACCAGATACGCAGTCTGGTAGCCACCCCAGCTATGCCCCTGCATGCCGATTCGGTCCTTGTGCACGAACCCCTTTTCAACCAAATACTCAACACCCGGAAGAATAGCATTTGCAGCGCTTGGCCCCGGCTGCCCAGTCTTGTAAGGAATATCCGGTATGAACACCAAATACCCGCGGCTGACATAAAAGCTGTGACAGATAATGGAACGCCCAGCTGCGGGTGTGTAATACCGGTGCAAATTATCCGAGTTGCGTTCATAAAAATAAACCATCATTGGATATTGCTTTGCGGGATCGAAATCATCTGGTTTTAACAGGATCCCATCCAGTTTCTGCCCATCTTTCGCGCGCCATCGAACAAGCTCTGCAGTGCCCCATGAATAATCATCTTGCTGCGGATTTACATTGCTGACTCGACTGATTTCCCGAAACGTTAAGGTACTTGTCCAAACGTCAGGACACTGTCGAAACGTACTGCGAGTGAAAATTAAACGATCACTTCGCTTTGCCTTCTCGAGCCCCGTCAACCGCTCGTCCAGCATGATCAACCGTTGCAATGCCCGTTTGCCATCCTTCCCTTTCTCTGAACCGCTTAGAGCGAGATCAAGTGAGTAGTACCCACTCGCTTTTGTCCTGGTATGGAATGCGGACACAATGATCTTCTTTGTCGCGTCAATCGACGGTTCCCTGACGTCAAGCTTCTGATAGCGAAATTGAATACTTGTCTTCCGCCCCACGCCATCCGTTATGCAAGAGGCAGGGAGCTTTCCGGTTGGATCAAGCCTCCAAAGGTCAAACCGGTCATAGACGACAAAGCCCTCGTCTTCGCTCAACCATCCCGCACTGCCGTAAGCTCGTGCCAAGTTTGGCGTGTCGTGAAGCTCGTCTTGTAGAGGAACCTGAATCCCCCTGCTGATAACAACGGCTTTTGATTTTAAACTGCGTGCCGACTTAGCAAACCATTTCTTCTGCTCTGCATCAAACCACGTGATGTACTTCCCCAAAGGTGACATCGAGGCGTTCCACTTGACACCTTGGAGCACCATCTCGCGTGCACCGGTATCCAAATGCACCACATAAACGTCCTGATAGCCGGGGTAATCCCACGACAGGGTTTTACGATACGGAAGATTCGTATTTCCAACCGCAACAGCAGACGTTGACCTGTAATCAATCCTGACAGAGGGAACTTCCCGGTTCGCCAACTGAACCACCCTACGGCTTTTGAAAACATAGGCTGCACGGTACCTTCGTTTTCGCTCGGACTCGGCTTGTAGCAACTGCTGGGGCTGCAACAGCGAATCCTTCCAGTGCCAAAGATCCAGCTTGGCTTTCTTGTTGTTGCCCTCATCCGCATCTGTGCCTTCATTTACTTTTCCGCTTCCAGTGCGTTCAAGTAGCACATTTTTGGAGATCGGCGCTGTATCAAAATAAAGTCGCGTACCATCTTCTGCAAAACGTAGACTTGAAAGGGACGAAACCCACCATTGATAAGGAACACCCTCCATGCCCTCGGCTGCAATTTTCTTTGTTTTACCGCCTTTCGTGTTTGCCACAAACAGGCTCCACGATGGCGTCTTCGCATCATAGTCATCCTTATTAGCTAGGAAGGCCAACCTGGATCCGTCCTTCGAAAACTGAAGCCCCCTGTACTCGCCTAATCCTGCCATCACTGTCACTCGTTTCAAGCCATTCAAGTGAATCAAATGGACACCGTCTGCAGCCGACGCTTCGACACTTTTTTTTGTTGCTGCCTCCCCACTCCCCACCGACTTTCCCGCCTTCTCTACGGAGCTCGTCATTCCCAGATACGTTCCGTCCCTCGAAAAAGCGTAGTCAACCACATTCGGATAGGTCCACTGCACTCCCGTCAACAAATTCACTAATACCAAGGGGGTCCCAGCCTCTTTCTTTTTCTTATCAGCATGCTCGTTTTTCACGGTCTTCTTCCCGGTGGCAGACTCCGGCTTCACCGCAGCCGCTTCTGCCTTCGGTTCGGGGTCCTTTTCGCCACGCTCCAACGCCAGCGTTTCTCGGCTCTTCAACTTGACCGGTTCCTGCGACTGCTGCAGACCGGCCTCCGTCACTTCATATGTCTCTGACTTCAGCTTCACACTCTTTAAGTCACTCGGACCTTCCGGTTTACCCAGAAGATAGGCAAGCCAATGCCCTTCCTCGTCAGGAATCTGAAACGAATTCACATCTCCAACAGTAGTCACCTTGCCGGACAATAACTCAAGGTACTGCAGCGTGGGCTTTTGAATTTCCTCTCCATTCCTCTTGTCGCGCCGAACCTGCTCCACCGAAGCCTTTTCCGGCATAACGCGATAGATGGCATAACGGCTGTCATACGTAAACTGCGCGCCCGACGCACGCGGAATGGAATAACGCTTGCCATTATTTGCATGAACGAGGTGGAGTGTCGCTTCTCCATCAATTGCCCCATTCTGGACGGTGTACATCACCCAGTGACCGTCTTCAGAAATAGTTTCACGCAACACCGTGTTCCAAAGATCATAAGCGTCATGATCCAGCCGTTTTTTGGTGATATCCTGCGCCGATGCACCCTGAACCAGCCAAAGAACAGCCCCAAATAAAACCACGTTGGTTGAGGACAACCTATGCCACTTGCTAAACATCATAAAATTAGCTCCGAATTCAACAAAACTTAGATAGCCCAAGCATAATCAAACAGTCCAATCATGCAGTTCAAAGAGCGACTAAACCATTCGGAAACAGCCTTTCGCCTGGTTTGCTACCCCTGCACAATCACCATGACAATCAAGACCGGCATCCTGACTGCTCTTGCGTCCTGGCCGCCCGCGAAACAGGCTCGGGAACAACGAATCGTCACGCGTCATCTCGGTTCGTCACCGGGACGCTGGCATACCTTCCGAACCGTGCCTTCCAAACCAGAAAAGCAGTGACCTTCAGTGCCGGAGAACGCACAGGCTCACCTGCCTCAAGACGCAAACGGGGCCGTGCACGTTGGAACTGCCGACTTTCGTCACAGTTGTCACTGTTAAGATCCCCGAAGCCAAAGCAGCCCCAAGATTCAACCGTCCCCCTGATGCTAAAGCCTCTTCCAACTGTGTGTTCAACAGCGGCTGCCACTTTACGAAAAGAGGCTCAACAACCGGGCCTGACTCCTCATCGTATTTTTGAAAAAAACTATCTATCCAGCCAACTGTTTAAGAACGCAATTACTACCTCATCATAGGTTGCAGAATCATATTGGTGGAGATCCTGATGTACTGCCCCTTGAAAAACAAACAGTTGCTTCGGCTCGACGGCAGCGTCGAACAGTTCCTTTGATTCCGCGAGAGTGGTGTGTTCATCCATTTCTCCCGCCAGGACCAACAAAGGACAATCAACCGCGGCAACGTAATCCATCGGACTCAACTCATCAGCTGTGACACCCAACCTCAAGAAAAACTGACAAGTCAAGCAAGGCGCAATAACGTGATGCAGCCAGCCAACTCGCATCCTTACACGGTTATGCACCGCCTCAGTCACATTTGAATAAACGGATTCAATAACAATCGCATCCACATCCAGCGGAGACGCGAACAGCGCTGCGGCACCTCCGAGTGACCAGCCTACGATTGCCACCCGATGCGCTGGATCATCTTCCTTGATTAACTTCACCGCTGCGGACACTGCATGGCGTTCAAGCCAGCCCGCCGTGATCATTTCACCCTCTGACTCGCCATGCGACGGCAAATCGATCAACAACGTGGAATAGCCAACCCTGTTCAACATGGCAGCCCGGCCCAACATTGTGCGGCGGTTTCCTCGAATGGGATGCAGCAAGATAACCGTAGCTGTAGAATCAGCTGATGGAATATGCCATCCCCGAACCTTGATCCCACTTTCCGTAACCAGAGTGATCGATGTTCCGGACATTCCCGGGGGAATCGTCCCCACATCCGACTTATTCGGTGCCAGCAAGTTTCCAGCAACATACCAGGAAATCGCTGCTGCAACCAAGGTTGAAACAACCAATGTCAAAAGCATTGCGTTTCGTAGGCGTCGTCGCAGTAGCATAAAACGGGGTCACCCAATCAAACAAGCACATCTTGACGAAAAAGTTGATCACCATTCACCAACCATGCGCACGTGGCCAAAGGCAAAAACAAAACAAACTCGCAGTCACAGACTCGACAGCGTCCACGCAGCACCGGAGCATCATATCGACCGGACCATCGAGCACTTCAGACAGCTCTCACCTCGATAAGATTCCGATTCCCGAAGAAGCATCATAGTCCACACCCCACCGACCTGAAGCATTTGTCTGGAACTTCCCATAGCCCGCCAAAAGGTCAACCTAATCTGGACCACAGGCAGCACACTGAATCCGGCTCCTTGTCTCAGAATACAGCCCCGCGAAACGCTGCCCTTCTGATACACCACTTTTGACCACCCGGTTATTCGATGTCACCGCTCGTTCAGCTTCATTCACAAAAAAAGCCGTCCAATTCAAAGAATTGAACGGCAGTCATTCCTACACGCAGACAACAGCATCTCGTGTAACCACTAACAATCGTGGCCTCATTGACCTCGACGGCAGCAGCACGAACGATCATCACCCTCACCGCCGCAGTTTTCACAAACACAGAATTTTCCACAGCAGCCGCATCTGGCATCAATGGAAGTGCACCCGCGTGTTTCCATGTCAAGTTGACTCATGTTTTTTTTACTCATAGTTCTTGCTCCATAAACAAGTAATCTTTTTATTGGTTTTCAATCGAAAATACTGGACACCTTCCTTATTTCAGCCAAACCCCCAAGCATGCCTGCCGTTTACTGCTCCTGAGCACCCAAGTCTCGGGAGCCTCAGCAATTCCCTGCTTGTATATGTCTCGCTCACGCCGATCGAACCAAAGAATGGGTGGACCGGCCTGATTGCTCCATAAGTTGGTCGAACAGGTAAACTGCTCCATTTGGCGACAGCCGAACACACCCTCACAGCAATCTGCAACGCCACCTGGATCCGACTCCCGCAACTGCCATCGCCTTAC
>JACLAC010025796.1_pt1 | contig 18445 bp, 6 predicted proteins | sample 8027881 | NCBI WGS metagenome assembly JACLAC01 (sample SAMN15725517, study PRJNA655200) | protist metagenome | isolation source: fluorescence activated cell sorting (FACS) single amplified genomes of... | place: Spain: Blaines Bay Microbial Observatory, Mediterranean Sea | collected 2016-01-19 | reverse complement strand
TGAATAATATTTCTACTGGTAATAATACGTCAAGTAATACTAATTTAAAAAGTACTATTAAAAACAAACCAAAAAGTAAAGGTAAAAAAGGTAAAAGTGAAAATAAGCGACATGTTCGAAGAACATGGACAAAAGATGAAGATGCTATGATATGTGAGCTTGTAGAAAAACACGGTACAAAAAATTGGACTGTTGTTAGTCAAGAATTAGAAAAAAGTAAAGTGAGATCAAAACGTACAGGAAAGCAATGTAGGGAAAGATGGCATAATCACTTAGATCCACATATAAATAAAAGCCCGTGGACTGATAGTGAAGAGAAGATATTGCAAGAGGCCCAGAAACGGCTGGGAAACTCATGGTGTGAGATTGCTAGCTTACTTCCAGGCAGGACTGATAATGCTATCAAAAACCATTGGTACAGTATTATGAGACGTACTGTTAGAAAATTAAATCGCGTTGCAAATTTAGGTAGAATAAAGAAAACCGCCAGGCGTAGCCGTAAACCAGGCCGTGCAAGGCAAAGGAAAGCAGCTACGCTTCATGAAATGAAGGATTATGTTGGCGCAGCTTCCTCTGTCATACAAGATTTACAATCTAAAGGGCAAAATATTGTAAATGCACCTGATGCAAGTGATATTGGTGCATTTGTTGCCTTTATTGAAAACCAAGGAGATACATTTCGTGATTTATTACGTAAAAAATTGGATGAAAAAAAAATACAACCATTAATAAGTACAGTTCGACATTCCGATAGCGAAGACGATGATGATCCGGATGAAGATCCATCTGCTTCAAAAGGCTCTACGACAAAGAGGAAGAATGGCAAAATGAATGCTACGTCATCTTTGCAACAATTAGATACACTTATTCAAAATCATATCAACGAAGATTTGAATTGTCATCAAAGGCTTAATGGTGCTGGTGCATTTTCATCTGGGAATTCTTCGAAAAAAACTGATAGACAAACGAATTTTTCGAAAGCAAATAATAGAAGGAACAAAGAGAAAGGTCCTATTAGTACCATCAGTAATGATAAAAATAATACTCTTTCTGCTACTATTAGTAGCAAGAGCAAAAAGAAACGCAGTAGTAATGGCATGGGTAACCGTAATATGAAGAAAAAAACGAAAAGAGCTACAAAGAATAACAACAAGAGCAAATCGAAACGCGTGGCAAGACTGTCTGTACAAATTGAAAATAATAATGCAACGACGCCAGGATCAACTCCGACTGGTAATCATCCGCCAATTGGTTTAAAATTTGATCCAGGTATGAGTATTCCTAGCAGTATTGGGATGGTTGGAAACTATATCCAATCCCGTGTCAATATGCACAGCAACATAGATCATAGTGTAAAAGCAAGACTTTTAAGACGGCAAAGTCCAAGATTACGCGATAGAACTGGGTATACCCCAATGGGAGTCACATCGTCGGGAGGTATTATATCCACGAAATCGTCTATTGGTTCCGAGTCCTACCAAATACCTTCTGCGTGGTCTAGTGGAGTATCTCCTCCAGGAAGTTTGAATGGATTGGCACCATTGGAAAGTCCATTTTCATTGAATAATCACGAAACTTTAACATCTGACCATTTAGGTGTGGTATTGCCAACAAGCAATGTAACGCGGCCTGAATCTACCTTATACGCATCATCGCTGAGTTTTGATTTTGAAGATGCACTAAAACAAGGATTTAAAAGTTGAAATGAAGATATTAATAATTATTATATCATACAAGTATGCATTATATTATGTTCCATTATTTTTTAATTTTTACTCTCCCAAATATTATATTTTACGGAACTTCGTAATCTCTCCAGAAGAATTTACAGTAATTTGTATCACATCATTTATATTATATTTTATAATATATAATATATATATATATATATACACACACGTACTTTTTCAGCAGTAAAATCAATATAAATGTGTTATGTGCGATTAATTACCGAATATACAACGCTTCTGCTGGTAAAAAAGTACGTATCAAACGACTTCGCACGACCGTCTGCTTTAATAATTTTTTACCAAAAGACATATGCATATCCGAATATCATTTTGTTTTGAATTTTCTTTTTTTACAAATTTTATGACACACTTTTAAATTCTCTTTTCTTCTCAAAAAATTTATTTACACGATCAAAAATAAGTCATTATTATAAACATAATTTCAGTACAGAAATAGAACACATACACACACATGTAAACAACAAAGGGTGGTATGTATTAATTGTTGAAAAACATAGCATACTCTTCGTATGACCATATGATGATAGATATGAAAATGATTTAATCATTTTCCCTCTTCTTTCCAAAAATTTCAAACTATATATATATATATATAGTATGTATGATATATGTACACAGTATTCATTGTATGATACAACTCAACGTTTTCGTTTTTTACTACGATTGACTCTTTTATCACAAAACAAGACAATAGAATACCGTTGACCGCCTGTAATTGGTAGAACAGTGTGTTGAACTTTGCATCCTTCAAAAACAAGCATTGTCCCCGCTTCTTGCTCATTTGCCGCCATAGATATTTTATCATCTCCTTTGCCAAATATTAAACTTCCACCTTCAAAGCCACCACCACCCAAGAAAAATACAAAACTAATATCGCAACCATCAATATGATACGCGCATGAATCGCGGTCGTGTTTTGTTTTAATTGGGTCATACCTTCTGATTGTAAAGCGTTTAAACAAACAACGTACATCCTTACCCCAGCCAAGCTCTTTAAATACATTTTGTTTTTGGATTGCATCTAAAATCAACGTTCGTAACTTTCCTAAACCGAGTTTTTTACTTCTTTTATCTGTTATTTCAATCCTACAGCTAGGTAAATGTTTATTCTCGCCCTCTTGTCGTTTTCCCAAATGTGCTGACCGTGGGCTATTATCGTAATAACTCCTTAAGTCTTTCATAAGTTCCTCCGTAAGTACACTTTTCTTAGTAGTTAATATGAACTTTTCCTGAAATTTTAAATGTTGTTTCGCTTCGTACATAATTCAACTGATTGCAAGCTGGGTATATATATATGCAATAAGGGAGAGGGGAGGGAAACAATGATCAACAAGATAAGAATAAAAGAATACACGAACACAACGCAACACAAAATGCACAATCTTGTATGTTGTCACATCTATATGATATTTTATATAAATTTTAAATTTCAAACATTTTGTATTTTTATATTTATGAAAAGCGACAATTCTACAGTAAATTAAGGTAATATTTTATTCTGTGATTTAGATTACAAATTATTATACTTCAATATATGATATTTTCCTACCGACTTCCGGATTAACAGGTACACAGTACTGGTTATTGGCAATGAACAAATAACCAGTGCTGTGTAGGCGCATCACTTTTATGGATAATGGACCCCATTAGGTAATAATAAATGAGTGCAACAAATGTGCAAATGATGAAATAAATAATTTCAATAATAATTAATAATAATTCTAAAAAATAAAATAATATAAAAAAAATAAATATACAAACAACTTCAGCATACCAGCAGCATACGTATTATACCTGCTATTCGTATCAGGTATTATTAATAATATTTTATTAATACGCATAAAACGAATTGCAAAAGGCATATGCATTCGTACATATACAGTATCTACACTCTACTGTATCTTTCAAAACTTTTTTATATTATACACATTCTAACAAGAAATGATATTTCTATTTACCAGTAAGTTTACAACAAATTCAGTTCTCTCATCATCTTCATTCAGTATTACGCCAATGCCATGTAACAAGGACATACCAAAGGATGTGGTTGAAATTGAACAACTCAATAATTTACAAAACACGTTGGAGGCAAAAGTTAAAATAGTGGATAACAATATGTAATTGCTACTAAATGTTTCTTCCTTTAACATTCCTATTCCCTTCTTATCTTCAAATATTACATTAAATAATTTAATTGATAGATATAAACAGTCTTTTTGAATAAATCCGACGATCTTTCCTATTAAGCAATTATCAATATTATTATGACAGTCACTATTATCATTTTCCAATATGACGTTTGAAAATTCATTTAAATATGTATTAAAAGTTTTTTTAACGATTTTATCTTTAGGCGCGGATAATAATATATTTGTCATTTTGCTGATACGAGATAAATGCGATCTAATATTTATCACAGGGGAATTTCGATCTTTCTTTGCTGTATCTTTTCTCCCATTCTTATTATTTATGTTATCATTAGTAGTAGCAGAAGTGGTAGCAATAATAGATTTTGAAGCATTGAAATCTTCACTGCTATGACTACGTCTCCATTTCAAGCTTAAATTACTACTGCCATCACCATTTTTTAGCAAATCATTTTTTCTTTCCCAATTATTAATCTTTCTGCGAAATTCTGCACCAATGGAATCTCCAAGCATTTCCTTAAGAAATTTGTTACCTTGACTAATTGCCAATTTAATGCATGTTTGTAGTATACTTGTCGGGAGCTTATTTATCTTGGAGTTGTTACTATTCCTCGATCTTGCATCCTTGTTTTCATTAGAATCATCATTCCAATGAAAATATTTTGCAGGGGCTAAAGCTAAAATAGATTGTTCAATATCATCTTTGCACAATATTTGCGCGCAACGAAAACAATTTTGCAGCAAAGTGCCTTCTTCAGCATTGAAACTTTCAACAAGACCATCATTTTTATCTTCATGCTTTGCAACAATTTTATCAACAGATTTGTCTAAATAGAGATCTTTTGCAATTTTTATTGAATTTTTGATGCAGCGATCAAGGACAATATCTGTGAGCTCTTTTAAAACTTCATGTTTCTCATAAAACCAATATGAAAGATTTTTTTTAGCAGAGGATCTCCAGTCGTTAATGTTTGTTGGTCTTAGCTTATATTTTTTATCGCGTTTTGCTTTGATAGCGGGAGTTCTTAAATGTGGTTTAGTATTAATGTGAGAGGAACTGTTCTTGTCGTTGTTCTGTGATGCGCTTAAATTAGCATTATCACCATCATCATTGCCAGATTTTTTTTTCATTGTGTCATTCTTAGAAGAAATAGACCCTTTGCTCGCCTTTTTCTTCCTTTCGCTAAATAGCAATGCAATGTATTCAAACTCTTTAAAACTCTTTTTGAAGACAGAATCATCTACAAGACCTTCTTGCATATCTAAAACATTGGAATCCAGTGATTTATTTGTTGTTCCATATTTATCTTGCGCAAAATCAACCAACAACGCGGACTTACTATCCGCATCATAATACATGTTGCTATTATTATTACTTTTACTCGTGTTTTTCTTAAAGGACGGTCTTAAATGAATCAATAGCTTATCAATACATGAAACGATTAAAAGGCCTGCACGTGATTCTAAACTTTGAAGAGCAAAATTTCGAATATGCCACAAAATATCTAATATTGATTTAATAGTTTTGCCACGACTATATGCGGTATCAAATTTTAATGGTTTCAAATATTCCACTATCCATGGAATAGTGGAGACTAAGCTTCCATCTATCCATGCCTTTTTCAATTGCGAAATCACATCAATACTACGTTTTGCATCTTCAACCCAATTTGTGCAGTTATCAATATATGATTGAAGTGCCTCTGACGCATTTACATTTTGAAATTGAGGGTCTAATCCCATCGACCAATATACAGAGCTCTCAAGAAAACCAAGTACTTTTCCTAATATTCGTATATGTAAATAACGTTGTTCAAATTGTTTCAACATTTCAATGCTACCCCTTGCTGCACCACTTAACTCTTTTATTTTTGAAGACGCGATGATTCGAATATGTTCGCAAAATCGATGACTATCGCAATACATGATAAAATAAATGAAAAATTCTTGAGACTTGTTGAAAGTATTTTCAACGACAACTTTATCACTCTCAATATCATTCGATGCATATCCGTACGATATGTTACTATATTGATGATATTTTTTCCTATTGTTACCAAATGACGATCCTTTTTTTGATATTGTTTTTTTCGACTTATGATAATTGCTGTTGTAACTATTTCCAGGTACGTCACCATTTTTGCTACCTCTTTTTTGATATTTGGAACCAAATTTTTTTAACCGATCATCATTATTGCTATGACGGTAATTTTTGTTGTGGCTATTGTTGTTATTATTATTATTATTATTATTATTCCGTCTTCCACGATACTCATTTGAATTACTACGGACGAGTGATTTTTCTGCGTGCGATTTAGTATTAAGCATACGATCCTCAAATAATGCAATTCTTTCTTTCGTTGCACCACCTTTTGCAAATTTTTGTTTTAAAAACTGTTCTTCTTGGATACGCTGATCAGCACTCTCAATTTGACATAACATTTTTAAAAAGTGAAATGCAAGCGATGGATAATTACATGGCATAGTTCCTTTAAGGCACTCCTTGCAACTGTCTGGGAAACGTTTATTCCAATCTGCATCATAAAAATATCTATTTTGTTTCTCAAATCGATGATATAGTTGATCAAAAACATCAGTTCTGTCAATTCTATTTTGGTTTATCGACCGTTCCCGTGCATTATACTGATCTCTTTTATACCTGCTATTTACTCCACCCCACCATTTATAATTTTGATTGCTGCTGTTACCCACGGGGACTTTACTTGACACTTTTCCCATGCCGAGATTTTCTAGTTTTCCTCGAATGCTATCCCTCATAAAACGAAAATGTGTTTTAATGGTAACATTTGCACCTAATTGTTTTAAAACATGTCTGCCACTACGAAAAACGATAGATTGTAGTCCCCACAAACATGCACCAGAATAATATTTTAAAGATTGATAATTTGGTAAAATGCTGTTGCTCTGAAACGATATATTCATAATAAAATTATTCATGTGACTTTCACTATTATCATGACTACCTTCAACGACTTTCAACAATCGAAATAAAAAGTAAATCTCAGATGCAACATCTAAAATAAAACCATTATAAATCAAAGCGGCAGTTAATAGACCAAGACGAAGACATTTTAATTGTAACATTGGTGATAATGCCATATCATTATTATCTAATTTCGTCGTTACCGGTTTCAAAATATTATCATCACTGAAACTGAAACGTGTCATATTGTTTGTATTTTTATTGTCTTTACTACCATTATCTTTATTTTTGGTATTACGCATTACATTATCAAATGATATATTATTACTATTATTATTATTATTATTATTTATGTTGACTATATTGAACAATTTTTTACCATTGTATGTTTTCATGTCAGTATCATTACTTTTATTAGAACGATCAAATGATGGTGACAATAAATTTCTTTCGCCAAAAATAGGAGATGCTGATTTTCGACCATCATTTTTATCACGAAATGATGGTGATAATAAGTTTCTTTGTTCAAATGGCGATATCGACTGTTCAGAATTCCCAGTTGGCGAATATTCATCACTATTATTAGATGATGGTCTTTTTATCTTTAATTTTACAGGTGTAAATGCATTTTTTGTTACATTAGATGGGGATGAAGTTAATACAATATTTATATTGCTGTGGGTAATAATACCGTCCTTCTCCTCCTTTAAAGCTGTATCATCTTGATTATCCCAATTTCGATCGGATATTTTAACAGAAGATGATGAAAGGTTGTTATTACTATCATCACTTAAACTTAAACGTTTTTCAAATTTACTTAAATCTATTACATTTGTGCTTTTATTCGATGGTGAAATAATAGTAGATGATGATAAAGATGATGGTCTAGATGACGATTGCAAAATGGATGGACTAGATATATTACCGCTTGATATAATTTTGTCTGTAATGGTTGGTGACATATTTGTCAATGTAATTCGTTTCTTTTTCTTCTTCCTTTTATTTTTCTTATTGTTGTTGTTGCTGTTGTTGTTGTTGTTGTTGTTATTATTATTAGTTTTCTTTTTTTTTACAATATTTTCTGATAAATTATTTACAACTTTCACTTCATTTGAGTTTGTTTCAGAAGTATTCAATAATGATGGCCAATCCATATTATTTAACACACTCTCGGACTTATTTTGGTTCTTCTTGTCTCCAACATTTGTGCGAGGGGTTGAAATTTTGTATTTGTTACTAGATGTGGACGGAGATGCCATTTTTATGGAGGAACGTCGTCTTAATGTTTCGCTATCATTTCGTATCATATCCTCTATAAATTTACCAAGATTATGCATATTTGAATCTTTTAAAAATGTTTGAAATGTATTTTCATTGTTGGTTTTTGTGTCACTGGTGTCTATTTCAGTTGTATCGTCTAATTCTTTAACTTTTTCAAATGTATGTCCCATTAATGTTTTAAATTTTACCTCTCTGTTATGGAAGATAGACTTTAATACTTCCTTCAACGGAATTTTACCAATGGATATATCTTCAACACAACTTGCAATTTTCGTCTTCTCATCTGGTACAATGAACGTATCGTAGGTGATGACATCCATTGGTAAACACAAGATTATTCCTTTTGTATATATATATATATATATATATATATATCGTTGAAGTGGGGTGGATAAAACAAAATCTATACGCACGCACAGTAAATTATAATATTAATTGTTTACTTTAGAACATCAAGAAGAGGAAAAGATTATAGATCGAATATATTTTTACATATACTTCTCACAACTTGTTCTTCGTAACTTATCGATAATAAATAAAAAAACTATTATTATTATTATTATTTTTTTTTGGTTTTTTAGCTATTAAATTATTAAATACTCATCACCATCATCATATACCAGGGGACATCTGCTAGACGCCTTATAGATAGTACTACTAATGCTATTTCCATCCTATATTTGAAAATCTTTCTCACCAAAAAATAAAATAATACCAAGTATCAAAAACAACACCATCACAGCCACACCAGCATCACACAAGGCACACGGGTGTAGGTGCACACCTAGTATAGTGCATAAATCTATAATAAAAAAATAAAATTTATTATTTAAAAAAAAAAAAACGATTTGCATGCATTTATTTCATATATTCTTGCAAAAGAGAAAACAAGTAACAAAAAGCATTACATAAAGTAATAAATACAACAATCCAAAAAATCGGATATCGTAATTAATAAATAAATGAAAGAGAACATTATAATGTCGGAAACACAACGTATAGCAATACAAGATAAATTCAATGAACTCTTTCGTTTGACTTGTAGGAATAATGATACTATCAAAAACAACAACCATTCAACTCGTATAAATAATGTAAATAAAAATAATCAACGAGTTCAACAAACAAAGGATACTTTCAATCAACTGTTTGACACCATATCGATATCAGTGCCATTATCTATAAAACGTAAACAAAGACGAAAGATAAATAATAATAATAATAATAATAATAACAATAATAATAATAATAATAATAATAATAGTATAAATTATGATATGGACGGTGGTGTATTACAAAGGAATAACGATGATATTATTGATGGTGTAAACGACGTAGTTACAACTGCTACTACCACGAATAACAATATCGTAAGAAAAGCAAATACATCAAACAAGCAAATTATTGATAGAAATAATAATAATGATGATATCGATGATAATGAAAATGGCAATAATGACAAGGATTTATTGACTATGTCTATTATATCAAACGCGATGACTTTACACGGCCAAGGTGGTGTTGGTGGTCATTTTTCAAGACGAAGTCTATCTAATAACAAATATTGCCCATTATGTATCAAAGGATCAAAGAAATTGATAGGTCATAAAGGAAAACATCAAAGTAAGGCTAAAAAAGTATTTGATCCTACGAAGGAATGCCCAGATTGTATTTCAGGCAGTGGAAGAATGGAGGGACACAAAGGTAGACATACTTTAGTTGAAAAGAACAAATATGAAGAAGGTGCACCCTGCCCAAAATGTTCGTTGGAAAGTGGAAAAAAAGCTGGTCACAGAGGAAAACATGTGATTGTAAAACAATTTGATTATGATGATAGTGATGATCTCGAGGATGATGATGATGAAGGAGAAGATAATAATTTTGACAACAGTTCCAATATAAATCAATATAGCAAACAGCAAATCGATATGCTGCCTGAATATGAAAAAAAGAGATTGCAAAACATAGCTAGAAATGAAGCGCATTTGAAATCACTTGGATTAGGAACTAGCAAAAAAATGTTTCGTGAAAAGAAAAAGAAAAAGCCATCTCGTAAAAAGCAGAAATTGAAGCAATCAACATTGAATTTGCCGCCTCGTACGTTGCCCCAGCGAAAGCGAAATCAACCGAATTATTTTAAAGATGAACAGGCACGACAAATGAATGTAGACTCATCGACAATTGAAGATGATGATATATTTTCAGATGAGGATGAGGAGGACAATTACATTAGCGAAGAGGATAGGAGACAAAAACAAAACAGGAATGACGAGGAATGGTTAGGTGAAAGTGATGATGATGATGATGATGATGATAAAGAGGGGGAATATTACTATAATATAGAGGATGATGCAAAAGAAATTTCAAGCAATCGAGAAGCTAAAGCAAAAAAGAAACCAGAAAAAATAGAAAAGGTGAAGCGTAAACGTGGGCGCCCACGGAAAGGCGCAGGTCCGTCCGTGAATACTAAGGAAAAATTATTGAAATCACAAAATTCATTGATACGAGTCACGAAAAGTAAGAAAATCAATCAATTTAAACAATCCTATGAAAATGGTAGTTTTACCCAAATAGAAGGCGCTGGGATGAAATTTCTACGTCGTTACAATCTGATATCCAACAGCACACAAATACCTAAATCATCATTTCAAAATGTGAGGGAAGGAAATGGTTTAGGGCGGACGAAAGTGTTTGGTCAATTGATGTTACCACAAGGCAGCAGCGTCAAATTGTATAAATATTTAAGGCCAAAATTGGATCCAAATGGTCGTACTCCGTCACGATTTCAAAAAACTCATTTACTTGTTGCAAAGCATAAATCCATGCCATTGTCAAAATTCCTTTCACAACGAAAAAATCTAGATGAAATTGTAACCAAACTTCAAAATGCGCCTGAGGCTGATAAAATTAAAAAATTCGAATGTCGGACGAAACTGATGTGCGAAATCTGTTACGCAAAATTTGGAAATTTACGATATCTAGCCTCGCATCGAGCGGCATGTGCTAAGCGTGGTGGTGTTTGGGATGGATCTTTCCAAAGTAAAGGGTTTCGTGGTAAAAAAGCTCATGTGCGATTTATTTATAACGGACCAGATTCGAATCCTAGAAAAACTAGACGTGTGGAACGTTTAAAGCGGCTTGAATTTGAAAGGAAAAATGGGGAGCAGGAAAAAGTCCATTCAGATGTTCGAACGATGGTTAAATTAGGGGATGGAAAAACGGTTGTTCATGTATTACCAAAGAAAAAGAAGAGGGAAATCAATATGGAAAATGATATTGACAATCGTATAAAAAAACAAAAGCGTAACAACAATGGTGAAAATGCTCTCAACATGGATGGTAGACAACCATTAGTGAATCGTAATTCTGATATCGTAAGAAACAATAATGTATCTAATGGAAACAGCAGTAGCAAGAGGCTCTCACATTTTTCTGCAGTTGGTATAGATAAAAAGAAAAAAACGGAAAAGGATGGAAACAAACGAATTTCAGGTGGAAGCGAAAATTTCTTTGCAACTTTGTTTGCTTCTTCTTCATCATCGAATAGTAAGAAACAAACGAAAGGAAAACGAAAATCATCACTTGCATCTATTTCCATCGGAAATATTGAAACAGAAAATATTGCAACACCCGTGGGAGAGATAAATACAGAGAATAGTGATGATGATTATGAAAATGATGATGATTATGTTGAAGAAAGTATGGTTATGCCATTACCTCCCTCGTCTTCGAATATGAATTTAATGGATTCACTATTTGGCTGAAACAATTCGTACAATCCGTAATGCGGTCAATTCCTAGAGTAGAGTGTGTTTATGGCATCTTCTTGGCTTAAAAAATAAAAATGTGTTTTAAATTAAATTTTCCAAAAAAAAATGATTAGTACTATTTTCAATTACCTCTCTCTAAGGCTTTTATTTTTTTTAAACATCATACTTCGTATTATATATAGAAATTTAACTATTTCCTTTACACACCAGTGCTATTGCTACTGCTACTGCCATTGCTAGTTTGAAATTCAACTTCCGTATCATCATAATTTACAGGAACTTTATCTACATCAACTTCATGATCATTATCATTTGTATTAGTATTTTTTAATTCCCTACTACTATTAAATCGTTTTGGACTGCATGTTGCTTCATTATCGCCACTCATATTCAACAATGTCTCTAACGCTTCCTCAACTTGTGCAATATGTTCTTCCACAACATTCATAAATGTATCCGAGCTGTTCAATGCCCCTTGTTCAAATTGCACTAAAATTTTATTCATATGCTCAAAAAATGACAATGAATCTGGACATTTTTCTCCTAATTCCCGTATGCGAGCTATTACGTTTTCACGTGGATTATTATATTCCGGAATACCTAATAAATTATGACCAGGGTATTCTGGATTGGTAACTGCTTCCTCTAAATCCCGTGACCATACCATGATTCCATCAATCCTTATCTGAAACTCCCGTTGTTTCGTCCCAGCATCGTTCACCGCTGCATCAATTTCCTCTTTCGAAATATTAGGTAATGGCTCGCGCGTTGGAAACTCTGATCCAGTTTCGTCATGCAGAAATAATTCCGTGCGCCTATTTTGCTTTGCTTCCCTAGAGAACGGTCCACAAGCACAAATTTTTGGCTTCGAATTTCCATGACCAATATAAGAAATTCGGCGAGGGTTGATTCCCATCTCAACTAATACATCGCAAACTGATGCAGCCCGATTTGTACTGAAGCCTATGGCAATATGTGGCGGTGCTTCCAAACCACAATGTCCTTCCACACGTATATGCAAACTTCCATGCTGTTTCATAATCTGAACTAACTGTTCTAAATACGGGTAACAGTTATCTTCCACTTGCACACTTCCCCATTCAAAATGAAAAGAATTTTCCGCTTTAGAAACTAACTCGAAGATTTTCAAATGTTCGATACATGATAGCGACCTAAATCCGACTGCGCGTGGTCGCGAGATCCAGGATAAAACATTTGGATTGTTACACAATTTCGTTAAGTATTTATTACACCGAGACAAAAAGTAGATACTTGTTGCGTCTAATAAATATACAACTGCAGAAAAAGCGTCGTGATAGATAATATGTGTTGATGCATTGGAGTCAATTATTATATCTTCATAATCATTAGTAGGTGCACTAGTTTTTGTTGTTGTCGTTGTTGTTGTTATTGTTGCGTTGTTGGTAGTAGCAGTAGTATCATTTGGCACATCCTTATCTACCACTAATGAAGCCATATTTTACAACAACGACTTTCCTATACCAATACCGTTTTAGTCTTTCAGTTCTTTTTTTCAGTTAAAAACTGTATAGTATATAATCAGTTAATAAATCTTCCCTCTTTTTACTAATTAAAAAAAAGAAGAAACAAGATCCTGAACGCAATCGCTTTTTATATTATATTTGTAGGTATATATATAAGCACACACAGGTACAATATTTTAACGAATATATTGTACCTACTTAAACACTTCTACCTTGTACACAACATCATATATATTGCCATATATAGACTATATATGTAGATTAAGATTATTATATATGATGCCTTGTTTTATTTTCCCGACACTAAGTAGGACGGAGGCCATTTTCGTCTATATTTATTGCGTAAATTTTCAAAACTAAATATTCAAAAATGATATTTTGGTAAATGAAGACATAGAAATCTTGAAATCAGCATTACAAATATAATAATTAAATGTCGTAAATTTCTATTGATTTTCTGTTTATTATTTGGCATTTTTGGTACAGTTTATTCATCGTAGATTTAGATTAAGATCAACTTTAACCAAAGTTAATAGTGCCAAAATCCAAAATTTATGTCTCCTTAAATAATTTGAAAGGAATCTTTATTTCTATTATTGTTGATTGCAAGCCCAAGGCTATACAATATATGCGAATAGCACATAGCAGCTAGCCCGGCTAGCTAGCGGGGTTTCCTGAGGAGTAGCCCAAGGCAAGCTGGGCAAGAGGCAAGAGGCAAGCCAGCCGGGCCAGCCGGGCCAGCGGGCCAGCAAGCCTTAGCAAGCTGCCACAGTAGAAAAGAAAACTTCCTACTAATGAGACTGTCGATGAAAAAAGTGGGGCATATAATAAGTCTATTTATTGCATCACTATGCACCTATTATAAGTTGTGTTAGCACATTATATAAAATATTAGTAGTAGTAGTTAAAGCAGAACTATATATATATACATACACAAACAAAGACGTTAAAATTAAAAAAATAAAGTAGAAGTCCTAGGAAACTTATCGTGTCCCATTTGTATATATATATATATATATATATCCATATACTATATTTATCGTCTCGTATATAATTAAATCATTATTATTCTGTACACAATGTTAGGCCTGGAAAATACTATTATTAAGAAAAAGCATATAAAAACGATAATAGTGACAATATTTTTCAATTGTATCATCTTCATTGCTAATATAAAAAATAGTGTGGCAATTGGTCAGAATAATAAATATCATGACAAGAATAAGAATAGTATACCTAACATACGTCGCAAATCGTTGTATCGATCTAGCAACTTTAACAAATTGATACAAAAGATCACATTTTTGGAGGAATTAAGTTTAAATAAAAATTCTATAACATCGAAAAAGCCACCAACGGAAGAAACAGAAGCAACTCCACAACTACCACCAACCTACTATGAATGGTTGTGGCATGTTAATAATATAGCAATAGGCAATAGGGATACATCGTGGATGGATGGATCTGATGCAAAATGTAAAGGTTTTTGTAGCTGTGTTGCAGGTGAAATATTGCAACGAATGATCCGAGAACGTACACAACGCAAGCTTCAAATAGGTGTAGATGATGTAGCCACGCCAGAACACTATATGCTAAAACCATTATGTAACACTGGTGGAACTGCAATACAAATACGCAACATGGAAGGTTCATGGGAGTGGCAATGGATACCAGCCGTTGCAGATAAATTTGGTGTAGAATGTTGGACTCCCGTATCATCTCAAACGGCAACTTGCTATAGCAAATCGTTTGTATCTATAGGCGTGGGAAAAGAAGTAGATGTATTCAAACCACTGCGGGACAGAGGTAATCTCAAAGGCGGCATAGCAATTCTACTTAAAATATTAAATAAGTACAGCCCTGAGCGAATATTTACTGAAAATGGCAATCCAGATCTTACAGAAGATGGAGAGGAAGTTCCAGTGAATGATTTTATGATCACTAGTAAGTTCAAACGAGAAATGTGCTTGAACAAAGAGGTTACAGAAAAGATAGAAGATCGTTGCCGCTGTACGAAAAGTACTTGTATGAAAGATATTATCGAACTGGCATCTGCATATTATCAACACATGATCAATGATTTACATGATTATGGTGATTCAAGTAAAGAATGCGCAAAGCCATCATTTAATATGTTAGATACGCATTTAGATATTTTAAGTTTAATACCACCATTAGAAAGCTTTAAATTTGATTTCTTAAAGATGATGATAAATTTCAAACAAGGCTACGACATGGTTGAAAGGAAAAAAGCAGAAGGAAAGAAATTATTTCTAGAAGTAAGTGAAATAGAAGAAAAGCCAGGGAAAGGCAAAGGGAAAGGAGGGGGAGAAAACAAACCCCCACCTGGTGAAAGCGGCAGTTTAGGTATGAGAACAGGAGATATGACCAGTAAGGCTAGTGTTGCATATTATGAATCTGGACTGACCGACTTTATCGCTAGTATACCAATTTTTGCTTGGAGTGGTCCATATATACGTGTAATGAAAAAATTAGATAAATTACAACTAAGTGAAGGTCCTTTACGTTTGCTACAAGAGGCCATCGTTAGTGTAACCCAGATTAATCCACCACCAACTACTGAGTCCACTTCAGACTCTGGTTCTAGTTCTGGTTTCAGTTCTGGCTTTAGCTCCGGTTCTGGTTCTGGTTCAGCAAGAAGAAGAGGGAGAGGAAAAAGAAGAGGGAGAGGAAAAAGGGCAGTAGGAAGTGGTTCCGGTTCAGGTTCTCGTACTGGATTATTAGAAGTTAGCGCTAAGAAGGAAACAAACAAATTGCCTGTAGGTGCCGCAAATAAAGGAACGTCATTATTACTAGAAGTAAGCGAAACAGAAGCAAGACCAAGTAAACTAAAAGTAGGGTCAGCGGTGATGAAACTTAAAAAGAAGCTGAAAAAACTGAAAGGGAAGGAAGATGGTGGTAGTGATGGGGCGACACCAAGGTTGGGACCAGCACCAGTTCCAGAGATGAAACAAGGTGATTTGGGCGGAAAGCTAATAGCTATTGGTGAAGCTTTAAAACCGATAATGCAACGTTTTTCAAATGCTATAACAATTTCAAATAAAGAATCTAGTGAATGGATGCATGGTATATCAAATGAAACGATGCAGGATGAAAATACGACTAAAGCTGCTGTTAATAATATTGCAAATTCCATGTTTGAATTGCTTATTCGTTATGGATGTACAGATTATAAATTTTTGAAAAAAAACAATGAAAAACTTAACAAAATATTACCATCAATAGAAATGGATGGGCTAGAAAAAGAAGGCACGTTTGTACAAAAATTATATATGCAATTAATTAAAACAATTGATGAAATACTTGAATTTGTAGATTTTACTCAGTTCGAAGGGTTACAGACGTTTACAAAGATAGGATTGGAACAATGTTTAGAAAAATGCTATATATTGATGGAAAACAAAAAGGTTCATGGTGGTTCTGAGAAAACGCCAGATAAATTTGCGAAAAGCAAAGAAATGGATATTGTACAAACTTGTATCACTGCAGCAGCTGAAACATATTTTAATTGTGCAGTAAAATTGGAAGATGGCCCAGAAAATGGAGACAATAAAGAAGAGCAAGCGACGGCCGGTAGTGGCAGTGGTAGTGGTAACGGTGAATCGCAGGTACAACAGCAAAGCCAAGGTAGTGGTAATGGTAGTGGTAACGGTGAATCGCAAGTACAACATCAACGCCAAGGTAGTGGTAGTGGTAGTGGTAACGGTGAATCGCAAGTACAACAGCAAAGCCAAGGTAGTGGTAGTGGAAATAGTGCCTTGTCTACTTTTTTACAATTGTCAGGTGATGGTGACGGTGACGGTAAAAGCATTCAAAATAAAATGAGTGATACTAGCGCATGTAGCTTTAAGATGCCGGGTGAGAACGAGGAGGATAATGTTGTCGATCGTCCATGGAAAGCAATAGAGAAGCTACATAAAAAAACACAATGGGAAGTTGATCATTTAACTTGTCAATGGTCTGAACAGCCATTTAAGCTTGGGAACCCACGTACTAAGATGAAAGATATCATTGCAAAAGGTGCAGCTGCAAAAAAGAAGAAGGATAGTTGTGACGGAGTCTGCCCGGCGACTGGGAAAGGTAGTGGTAATGGTGAAAGTAGCAGTGGTAGTGGAAGCGATAATGGTGAAGGCGGTAGTGGTAGTGGTAATGGTAAAGCACAGCTACAAGAGCAAAAGTCCAATTTACAACAACAAGAAGGGGATACTGCCAACGAACAACAGCAATCACAGCAACAAGCAACACAGATGGCCATGTTAGAAGTTGAATCTTTCACATCGTTAGAAATAGCCGAACGAATGCGTTGTGGTTGCAATGGGTTTGATTTACCAAAGGCAAAACTAACTCTTTCTAAATCACAGTTTGATCCATTAGGAGCAACCCCTAAAGTAGATAGCCTTGATGTTGGGATGCCTAGTGGAGAGGATATTATGAAACAAGCAAATGCACGAAATAATTTAGCTGATTTTGGTGGACAAAATCTTGCGAATCAAGAAAGTTCCATGTTAATGGCACAATGATTGAGAGATCTCTCACATTTACGGCTCGTATTTAAAAATTTATTTTACATATATAATATAATTTAATTAATGCATAACTTATTTTTTAATTTACTCATGATAATTCCTACTCTCCAGAAAGAATACATAATATATAGAGAGAGAGACAGAGATAGATATAAAAAAAGTATATATAATATATATTTATAATAATATATATAAAATGTTCTCTTACTCATATATTATATAAATTTCTTTTACTCCCGTTCATTAACATCTCAAATCAAAAATGATTTTTAAATACTTATTTATTATACTGGTACGTATAAACATAGGAAATTATTTATATATATCTCATCACGAGAGTTCTCAATTCGTGTATCGGTTTTTGTATTTGTTTTTGATTGAACCGATGTGTGACGAATAGAGTCATTCCTGATGATGTCCTCATGCAATTCCTTATATTGATTTCCGTCTTTAAAAAATCCCGTTATGCCCCGGTCATCATCGTGGGAGTTCTCAATTCG
>JACLAC010021514.1_pt1 | contig 18458 bp, 19 predicted proteins | sample 8027881 | NCBI WGS metagenome assembly JACLAC01 (sample SAMN15725517, study PRJNA655200) | protist metagenome | isolation source: fluorescence activated cell sorting (FACS) single amplified genomes of... | place: Spain: Blaines Bay Microbial Observatory, Mediterranean Sea | collected 2016-01-19 | reverse complement strand
AATCCACCCTATTCGGCTTGATGGCTGAATTTGAAACGCCGGACGAGTTGCTGGCAGCGGCGAAAACTACTTTTGCTGCTGGTTATCGCAAAATTGACGGATACTCGCCCTTGCCTATACATGGATTGGGAGACGCAATCGGATTCCCCCGTACCAAGCTTCCTTGGTTAGTCTTCTGTTTTGGCATAATCGGAGCCATCTGTGGGTACAGTCTATGCTATTGGACATCTGTAGTCGATTATCCGATGAATATTGCAGGCAAACCTTTTCATAGCGGGCCTATGTTCATACCGGTAACCTTCGAGTTAACCATTCTTTTTGCAGCCCTCAGTTCAGCATTTGGGATGTTTATTGCCAATGGCCTCCCAGAACCGTATCACCCGGTTTTCAACGTAGAAAATTTTGCTCGTGCCAGCCAAGATCGGTTCTTTCTAAGCATCGAATCCTGCGATCCGGAATTTGATCTTGAGAAGACCAGAGCTTTTTTAGCCGGCCTGAATCCGCACGAGGTAGCTGAAGTTGAAAACTGAAATGGTTACCAAACGAATGAGTCCAGCGACGTTATTTGGCGCATTTTGTCTCCTTTTGTTCGGCTCTGGTTGCGAGTTGCGCCAAGCAATGTATGACCAAGAAAAATATGAACCTTTAGAACCATCTGTCTTCTTTGAAGATGGTTCGTCATTCCGTGATCAGGTAAAGGGCAGTGTAGCGCGAGGCCAAATGAATGAAGACTCTCATTACCATCAGGGCGTGGTTGCGGGAAATTTAGCCACCACAATTCCAGTCGCTGTGACTCCTGAATTTCTCGAGCGCGGCCAACAACGCTTTGATATCTTTTGCTCGCCCTGTCACGATCACACAGGTTCTGGTAATGGCATGATTGTAAAACGAGGACTCAAACGACCACCTACGTTCCATCAGCAACGGTTAAGAGATATTCCAATTGGCCATTTCTTTGACGTGATAACAAACGGTTATGGTGTTATGTATAGCTACGCATCACGAATACCGGTTGATGATCGCTGGGCAATAGCCGCTTATATCAAAGTTTTGCAACTTAGTCAGAATGTCGAGTTTGACCAACTGCCTGCAGAAGACCAGAGGCAACTTCAATGAACGACTTGTTTATCCAAGAATCTGCTGAACTTGATCCTTATTTTAGTAGACTACAACAGAGATTTCTGATTATTGGATTGGTAGGCTTAATCGCAACGGTGATTGGTTATTTTACTGCTTATGAGCAATTTTTTCGCTCGTACCTTTTGGCTTTTACTTTCTGGATTGGTTTGCCATTAGGTTGTATTGGCGTTCTTATGATTCATCATGTAGGCGGAGGTACATGGGCTTTTTCTATACGGCGTCTACTTGAAGCGGGATCTCGCACACTACCGTTGATGTTCTTGCTTTCCTTGCCGATTTTGTTTCTTGGTTTGCATGACCTATACGAGTGGACTCACCACGAAGTTGTTGCCCACGACGAGATACTCCTTCATAAAGCCCCATATCTCAACGAACCCTTCTTCATCATTCGTACCGTATTTTATTTTATTGTCTGGGGCATCTTAGCGTTCTATCTCAACCGCTGGTCTTTGTTACAAGATCAGACGACAGAAACCTACCCAACCCATCGTCTACAGATAATGAGTGGGCCGGGAATCGTCCTCTTCTTCCTCACTGTTACGATGGCGTCGATAGATTGGCTCATGTCGCTTGAGCCCCACTGGTTTTCTACCATTTTCGGCGTAATTTACATTGTTGGTATGGGATTGATGACTTGGGGATTTATGTATCTCGTCGCCCTTCCCCTCTCACGGCGGAAACCGCTCGAGGGACTTATTACCGAACAGCGCCTGCGCGACCTTGGTACTTTCATGCTGGCATGTGTTATGCTTTGGGCATACACCTCCTTCTCCCAATTGCTGATCATTTGGTCAGCCAATCTGCCTGAAGAAATCACTTGGTTTATTACGAGATTAGAAGGAGGTTGGGAATACATCGGCTATAGTATGATTCTATTCCACTTTGCCGTTCCCTTTTTGTTTTTGATCTCCAGCACCATGAAGGCCAAGACCCAGTTGCTCAGTTTCCTCGCAATAGGGTTAATCTTCATGCGCTTAGTGGACCTGTATTGGATTATCGCCCCTGCTTTTACCAAGGTCCCTGCCGACCATGGGCCTAGTTTCCACAGTACAGGAATCGCTTTCCATTGGCTTGACTTGGCCATACCAATTGGAATCGGTGGCGTCCTAATATCTCTTTTCTTCTCACAATTAAAAAAGCGGACGTTGATTGCCCAAAACGACCCACGCTTCACCGACCTCTTCGATGGTGACGACAACCATGGCTGAATACGCTAAGAGTGACAATAACTCGGGATATGAAACGACCGATGCGCACATTACGCCGCTGGCTCTCACAGGCTTGTCGATGGCTGTCCTAGTGGTCGTATCCTTTGTCAGTATGGTCTTAGTCTTTAAGGTTTTCGCTTATTACCAACCCACTTTTGACGAGCCCGTGCCCGCACTGGCTCCCACTCGGGTTATTACTGATGCGCCGCGACTACAAGTAGATCCTCCGGCACAAAAGATCGCGTTAGACCTAAGCAACAATGAAATTCTCTCATCCTATGGGTGGGTTGATACACAGGTGAGGGTTGCACGAATTCCCATCCAGCGGGCTATAGAACTCGCAGCTAAAGGGAATTTATCGCTCGTTAGTCAGGGAAAAGCGACTCAATAAGATATGCGTTTTACCATGGCAACATCCCCCAACTACACCGGACTTTGGGGGGCACTTCTGTTAACCTTGCTGTTAAGCTTACAGGTTAATGCCCAAAACTATACCGACAAGTTACAGCAGCGTATCGGAATAGACCAGAAACTTGGTAACCAAATCCCCGTGGATCTTCCCTTTTTAGATTCCGATGGCAATCCTGTTCACTTAGGCGACTATTTTGGTGATAAGCCTTTGATACTTTCTCTGGTTTATTTCGATTGCCCTATGTTGTGCACGCAGGTAATCAATAGTCTGCTGAGAGCGATGAACGTGTTAAGCTTTGGCGCTGGCACTGAATTCGATGTGCTTACTATTAGCATTGATCCCGACGAAACTCCAGAGTTAGCAAATGCAAAGAAAATAGAATATCTCAAAAATTACCGTGGTCGTGAGGGGTCAACAGGATGGCACTTTCTTACTGGCGATCAAGAACAGATTGAACAACTTGCCACTGCTGTAGGTTTCCGCTACGAATACGACGAACCAACGGACCAGTACATTCATGCTAGCGGTATAATGATTCTCACCCCTGACGGTAAACTTGCTAGGTATTTTTATGGAATTGACTATCCTCCAAGAGATTTGCGTTGGGGCCTAGTCGAAGCGGCAGATGGTGCTATTGGCAATCCGGTCGACCAACTGCTCTTGCTCTGCTACAGTTACGACCCAATGACCGGCAAATACGGTCTTTACATTCGCAATTCACTACGAATCGGCGGATTGGCCACAATCCTCGCCATCGGTTCATTTATCGTTGTGATGCTCAGGCGCGAGCGCAGAGGTGAACTTCAACAGCCTAAGCCAACTAGTTCGGAGTCTTGAACAGTATGTCCGATTTCCCGCTTTTTCCCGCTCAGGCGTCAACTATCGCCTGGCAAGTAGATGCTCTTTACGGCTTTTTGGTCCTATTGACGGTTGTTTTTTGCATTCTCGTCTTCGGGATGGTTACGATCTTTGCGATCAAATATCGCCGACGCTCTGACGATGAACAACCTGAACAGAATCACGGCAATTTAGCCTTGGAGTTGTCTTGGACCATAATTCCTCTATTTATTGCCCTTTTTGTCTTTTTACTCGGTGCCGATGTCTTCTTCAGGCTCCAACGTGCCCCGGCGGATCCTTTGGAAATATACGCGGTCGGTAAACAATGGATGTGGAAAATCCAGCACGAGTCGGGCAAACGGGAGATTAATACCCTGCACGTTCCTAAGGGACAGCCCGTTCGCGTCACTATGACGTCAGAAGATGTGTTGCACGATTTTTTCATCCCAGCTTTCCGTGTCAAAAACGATGTTATCCCCGGTCGTTATACCACGCTGTGGTTTGAGGCTACCCAACTTGGCGAATTTCATCTTTTCTGTGCCGAGTATTGCGGAACACAACACTCTGGAATGATCGGCAAAGTAATCGTCATGGAACCGACCGCTTACCACGACTGGTTGATGGGCGCTTCTGCGAACGACGAAACTATGGTGGAAGCCGGTCAACGCCAGTTCCAAGAATTGGGGTGTGAAACCTGCCATAAAACCGCGTCAAGCGGTCGAGGTCCATCATTAGTCGGCATATATGGAAAAAAAGAAAAGCTTAACAATGGGCAGTTGGTCACCGTCGACGTAGACTATATCCGCGAATCGATACTACATCCTCGAGCGAAAATTGTCGAAGGCTACGAACCCATCATGCCGATTTTTGACGGTCAGATCAGCGAGCAAACGGTGCTTGAGATGGTATCCTATATTAAATCACTGACCGAGTCCGCAGAATAGTAATATCCTAACGAGGTTTTCCAGCGATGAGCGACGTAGCAAAAGCCAACGGCGAACCAAAGAACTACCTAAATCATACTTATGGCATCAAGTCCTGGCTTCTAACCCTAGACCATAAGCGAATCGGAATCATGTATCTGATTACGATGACCGCTTTCTTTTTGGTAGGTGGATTGTTTGCCGCCGGTATCCGGCTTGAACTCATGACGCCAAAAGGCGACGTGTTCGAGGCTGGCACTTACAACAAAATGTTTACTATGCATGGCGTGGTGATGATATTCTTTTTTCTGATCCCGTCCATCCCAGCGGCATTGGGAAATTTTCTGATTCCTCTACAGATTGGAGCCAGGGACGTAGCCTTCCCTAAGCTTAACTTAGCTAGTTACTACCTATATTCACTTGGTGGTATTTTTGCAATTTTTGTCGTGCTTGGCGGTGGTGTAGATACAGGGTGGACATTTTATACCCCTTACAGCAGTTCATACTCGAATTCCTTCGTCTCACTTGCATTAGTCGGTGTTTTTATCAATGGCTTCTCTTCGATCCTAACTGGAGTCAATTTCATGGTTACCATCCACAAGATGCGTGCCCCCGGCATGACGTGGTTTCGGTTACCGCTGTTTATTTGGGGTCACTACGCAACAAGTCTGATCCAAGTTTTAGGAACCCCGGTTGTAGCTATCACTTTGCTACTAGTCGTCTTTGAGCGAGCATTTAATATCGGAATTTTTGATCCAACCTACGGAGGCGACCCTGTGCTCTTTCAGCACATGTTCTGGTTTTATTCGCATCCGGCCGTATATATCATGATCTTACCGGGCTTTGCAGTTATTAGCGATGTTATCGCATGCTTTTCTCGGAAACGCATTTTCGGTTATTCCTTTGTTGCTTTTTCTTCTTTAGCCATCGCCGTACTCGGTTTTCTCGTCTGGGGACACCATATGTTCGTTTCTGGGCAGTCGGTATATGCCAGCATGGTCTTCTCTTTCATCACGTTTTTTGTCGCTGTTCCGTCTGCGGTCAAGATATTCAACTGGTCCTTTACCCTACACAAAGGTTCTATCAAACTCGATTCGCCTATGCTTTACGTAATGGGTTTTATCGGCCTTTTTACCATCGGTGGGTTGACTGGATTGTTTCTGTCGACATTGGGGACTGATGTGCATTTACACGATACCTATTTCGTGGTCGCGCATTTCCACTATGTCATGGTTGGCGGTATGGTTATGGCTTTCCTCTGCGGTATTCACTTTTGGTGGCCCAAGATGACCGGACGCATGTATCCCGAAGCACCTGCTAAACTGGGAGTCATGTTTATCTTCGCTGGTTTCAACTTAACGTTTTTGCCACAATTCGTTTTAGGATATATGGGCATGCCTCGACGTTATCACGCTTATCCCGAAGAGTGGCAAGCTCTAAATATTATGTCGACTGCAGGCGCAACCGTACTTGGATTGGGCTTTGGTTTGACAATAGCCTACTTAGTTTGGTCACTCTTTAAAGGCGAGAAAGCCACAGCTAATCCATTTCAGGCCAAAGGTCTGGAATGGGGCATCTCATCGCCTCCAATCGCCCACAATTTTGAAGCTATTCCCATCGTAACATGGGAAGCCTACCCATACGGGCCCCAACAAGAGACTTCACCCAGCGCAGGAATCGCTTCTGAACATGTGGAAACAGCTAAGGAGGATGAACTTGTCTGACCACGCTCATGGCGCCCACCATCTGCACCATCTGCACCAATTCGAGACTCCGGAGCAACAATACGAGTCTGCTACTTTGGGCATGTGGGCCTTTATCGTGCAGGAAATTCTCTTCTTCGGTGGCTTATTCGGCGCATATACTGTCTACCGTAACACCTACATTGAGGCCTTCACCGCGGGGTCCTACCAACTCGACATATTCTGGGGCACCTTGAATACCGTCGTGCTTATTGCCAGTAGCCTAACCATGGCTATGGCCGTGCGCTCAGCGCAAACCAATAGCGGTCCTCGACAAATCATAGGGTGGCTTGTCGCGACAATCGCGCTTGGGTGTGCTTTTCTCGGGGTAAAGGCCATCGAATATACTGGCAAGTGGCATCACCAACTCGTCCCCAATAGCTCTTTCCAATGGAATGATCCAGCCTTTCCTACAGTAGCTCTTGGCCCTGTTAAGATATTTTATTCATTTTATTTTGTCATGACCGGTATGCACGCGTTGCACATGATCATCGGAGTCGGCATAATACTATGGATGATTGCGAAGGTCCGCCGCAACGAGATCTCGGCACAGTACTTTACCCCGATTGAAATCACTGGTCTCTACTGGCACTTTGTCGACATTGTTTGGATCTTTCTGTTCCCGTTGCTTTATTTGATCGGCCGTCACCACTAAGCCATATTGGTAAAAAGACTATGTCTGAACATCACGTCGTACCGCTTAAGATTTATTTACTGATTTTCTTTGGCCTAATGATCGGTACGGTACTCACCGTCGCAGCTGCTTTTGTTAACATGGGTTTTATGAATACCCCTGTCGCTCTGATCATAGCCTTCATTAAAGCCTCTTTGGTTATCATGTATTTCATGCATGTCAAATATAGCCCCAAATTAGTCGGTCTTTTTGCCATTGCTGGTTTCTTTTGGTTATCGATCATGTTGGCCCTGACAATGCAGGATTACTATACTCGGGGATGGGGAGAGCCATTGCCCGTAGAATTTTTAAAAGAGGGTGCTTCCTTTTAAATTCGGATTACATCAATCCATATCATTATCGAACAATATTTCGTACTTATGTTATCATTTTGAGCGGCGCCAACAATTGGCCCATTTAGGGTATAAGTATTGGGGTTTGTATAAAGTCTTCCGGGCTTAGGTAGCTGAGTCGGCTATGGGTCTTTATCGATTGTAATGTTGGCGCCGAACCTGAGATGACCATTCTTGCTTCGCGCACATTCAGTCTCGTTTCTCGGCTTAGACATTCGTAACGGAAACGGCTGTGAAAATTTTCGATGTATCCATTTTGCCACTGACTACCCGGATCAATATATAGCGCCTTGATCTCGTTGTCGCGCAGCCATTGTCGGACTTTAGTGGCGATAAATTCGGGGCCATTGTCGCTGCGGGGATATTACTAGGCAACCCCGTACTGAATTATGGCCTGCTCGAACACGCCTAAGACCTGAGCTGCGGTGATTTGCCGATCGACTTATCTGGGCGCTGTAAAGATTGCCTTCTATATTCATCCAGCAACGTCATCATTTTCAATGACCCGCCGTTATGGGTCCGATCAAAGATGAAATCCCAGGTCCATACGTTATCACTTAATCAGTCTTGGAATTACTCTTCCAGCTACTTCCTCGATAAAAATCCCATGACTGCCAAAGCAATCATGGGATTTGTTATATTGCACTTTTCTGTGTCCTCAGACAATATCCCTCACCAATACAAGTATAGCTGCTTGAGGCACTACTAAGAATTTTTCATCGTCGAATTTTATCTCGATAGCGTCTTTCCTCAAAAAGATCGCATGGTCTCCTTTTTTAGCTTGCAAACCGACATATCGCGCTGATTCTGCCCCGTCTTCACCCCATATGGCATCGTCATCATCAGATTTCGGTGGCAATGGAAAACCTGGTCCAACCTCTTCAATGCGCCCGCTTTGTATATCTTCCTTTTCTAATGCAGTCGGGGGTAAATAGAGTCCTACAGCCGTGCGTTCTTCCACATCGTCGACTCTAATCAATACCCGGTCTGCAACCACATAAATTTCTTTATCTCCCCTTATCATCAGCTACATGCTCCTCCTATTACTCATTGAGTTACAAAGAATGGATCGGCCGAAAGGCTTTCTTTCAACAATGGCGAACGCTTTAATTCGTCGTAAATCTAAGAAACCAATTGTAAACATTCGTCGTAGCGCTCAAAGTGTTCGCCTTCGCTCTCTTCTGGATCAACGTATTTTAGCCATAAAGCGCTATCTTTCTTATCTCCACTTAATTTACGGCGACTACCGAGATTGCTCGGATCTTCGCCATTCCACACGACTTGCCCATCTTGCATATAAACAAACTGTCCGCGATAGCGGTCGATCAATTTCCGCTGTTGTTCCTGATAAACTAACCCCTGCTCGCAGGTCGTACGGCGCCATCGATCTACAGTCTCACTAGTGTCGGTCGAGACAGAATCAAATTCGGCCAAAGGCCCCTCTACATCAGTCTCATAATCTATTTTGTCCAAATCAAGAGTACCAAAACCGCGTTCGGCTGCCAGCAACAAATGGTTGCGATCCCGACGAAAAGGAGGAGTCGGCCAATCGGATTTGGGATCGTGGCCCATGAGCGTCATACCACAGACATCAGTTGCTACCGTATGGTCGCCAGCAAGCAGCGTATTGCATATTCGCCCTTCTCCACCCCACTCACGTCCCCATTGTCCGGTAAGGGCGTCGACGATGTTAAGACAGGGCTTGGTAATCATCCCTAAATCGGGTAATACATAGGAAAGCCTAATCAGGTGGTGGTAATACGAGCGCGTGCGCCCCTCTGGCGGAATCATCGGCGGAAGGCCAAAGAGGTTTTTTAGGGTAAGTGTTATCCCCATAAAGGCGTGGTTTTTCATTTTCGCGATTGATACGACTTCATCCGCTTCGTCAAAAACCGCGTTCAAAACGTATTGATCGAACATGCTACCGCCACCGGGCACTGTAAAGGTGGCAAACGGAGGTAAATTGGAGTCGACATAGCGAACATCGAACTCTTCGAGGATATGGCGGTAATTAAAATCGTGGGGGGTTACATGGCCATTGCCGTATGGGTAAGTGTCTGTGGCGATGAGTTCAGCTGTGGTCCGCTCCCGCAACAGTCGCAACACGGCTCGGGCAACTGCATCGTCGACCAACTCTCTTCTCCGTCCGGCAAAATATTCTATCCGCTCGCGTGGTTTTATCATATTGAATTTCAACACCACCCGGCGGGCTTTTTCTAACTTTGCCCACGAGCGCTGCAAAGGATCCGTAGTCCGTCGCAACACCTGGTAAATCTCTTCTTCACTTGCACGGTGATGGCAGTGAGATGCTCTAACTTTATATTCTTTCGCGCTCATAATTCCTTTCCTTAAAATACAGCATGCCACAATGGCAATGTCTTGTCAGCTATCATTTCGCCAAGGTCAGATCACTCCGAACTTTGATCGGCGTCCGTATCAACTGAACATTGCTGGCGCGCAACCTGCGACATAGAGCATCGAAGCGCCGATATATCATAGCAGCCATATGATGATGGGCACCTAACAGCTCTTCGAATTCGCTCCTGGCAATCGCAATCAGTCGAGCCGTATTTTTATCTGCCCCACAGCAAGACGCATAATGCATTCGGCGCATCGCCTGCATGGCACAAGAACCCACCCTCTTTCAATTCAATGAGATTACCTACATCGACAGCGACCAACGCCCAATGTTATGTCAAACCGTTAAAATACGAAATTTAACCCGCGCCTCTTTGATATTTTGCATTCTGAAATTTGTTCACCAACTCCAAATAGGCTCAAGCCATAAAATAAATACGTGCAGAGACTATCTTTACTCACCAAGAATTCCGACCGATCTTTCGAGGCGCATCAGAGCCAAACCTCGATCGCGGCGTGCCATTGCATTTTCGGTGCGGGTCTGCACTAAGGCCAGTTGGGCGTCGAGTATCTCCAGTTGGGTACCGGCTCCGCTGACATAGCGGGATTCGGCAATCTGCAGACCCTTCTGAGCTTGGGTGACCGCATCGCGATTGGCCTCGATGCGGTCACCCGCTTCCTCAACGTCGTAAAAAGCTTGCTGAATCTGCAAACGTATCTCCCGCTCGACTCTTTGCCGATCGTATTGAGCTCGATGTAAAATCTGTTTGGCCTGTGCGACCCGCGCTCCAGACCGGTGCCCGTCAAAAATTGGGATCTGCAGCACCACTCCTGTATTCCAGCTTTTGCGCCAGGCTTTGTCTGCCACATCAAATTCATCGCTTTGGAATTGGGTTTGCGCCGTGGCGACAAGGTCGAGTATCGGCCTAGCTACAGCCCTTTCGGCATCAACAGCGCGTTCCAGCAAGTCCACCTGTTGCTCAATGCGTTGCCATTCCGGTCGTTCGCTAAGACCGGTGTCGAGCAAACCTTGTAAATCATCTAAATTCAATCGAGTCCGTTCGCGAAATGAACCACTCACCTCAATCGGCTGATCGAGATCGGTGCCAACGATATCCTTGAGTGCCATCGCCGCAAGCCGCGATTGATTTTCTGCTCGAATAGAATCTGCCCGCATGCTCGAAACTTGCACTTGAGCCCGCAACCGCTCAAGCTCCGATCCCCTACCGGCTTGTTCGCGAGCTATGACTTGTGCCAGGTTGCGACGAGCCCTCTCAATGGCCAAATGCGCCACAATAAGCAATTCTCCTGCAAGCAACAAGTCATAAAATCGTTCCTCAACTGCCGCTACCACCAAATGACGAGTTTCCCTTTCGGTTTCGCCCATAATAGCTACCTGGTAACTCGCCACGTCTTTGGCGGCGCTAACCCTACCGCCAGAATAAAGCCTCTGTCTTAAAGTGACTGTGCCCGTGAGGTTATTTTCCGTTCCGATGCGGACGGGATTTCCTGCAAACACAAACGAAGGAAGCAGCCAATTGCGATTATAATTAAGAGACGCACCGAGCTGCGGCAATCCTTCAGATCGCGCCAAACGGCGCCCTTCGCGGGAATAGACGACATCGATGTTAGCCTGTATTAAGCGGTCGTTATTTTCCAGAGCCAGTGCCACGCCTTTATTGATATCGAGGGTCAAAACCTCCCTCCCGGCGGCGTCTACAACCAACGAAGTAAAAAGAAGAAACGCTATCGAAAATAATTGATTCACAGTTTAATTCCTGGGTATATTGATATTTTCAAGAATAAATCTGTTGTCGTGAAATTCGTTTGTAGCGCCAGCCTCAAGCTTAACATAAAGCAATTCCTCTCCCTCAAATCACGGCTTGACCAAGCGCAAAGTTATGTCCGAACTAACGCAATTCGTAGTCGGTTTCCAAAAGTCCCTGCGGATCGAAATGGAAACGATGCGCAGCCAGATGAGATCTTTCGAATTCACCCTCTTCAACGGTCGGGCGCAAAATCCTGCTCTCGGCGAGATGACGGACCAACATAGCTACCAATTTTCACATACTGGCTCGAACGATAAGCTGAATCCCGGCCAGGAATACACCCTGCGGCACGAAGGATGTGAATATCTAGTTAGAGTGACAGCAGTCAACGTGGAAACCCTGCAATTGCAATGCGCCGAGCAAATCCCAGTAAACTCAAAGGGGCATACGCTTGTAATCGATCCTTGGTTCTTATATGAAAAATTGCTGGATGCGCTTACATCACTTTCTCCAGAGCAAAATATAGACAATGCCCTAAGTTTATTCGGACGGTTGCCGATGACACCGCTTAATCTAAGTCCGCAACTCGATCACGGCGAACTCAATGAAAGCCAGCAGCGAGCCATTACCTTCTGCTGCCAGAAGAACCCAACCTTGGTGTGGGGTCACCAGGTACGGGCAAAACCCGGACCCTTGGCGCCCTATTAGCAGAGTTCTTGCATCAAGGCAAACGGTTCTTGTCACATCAACCACCAACGCGACGGTAGACCAAGCCCTCGGCCAGCTGTCGGTACATCCGGTTGGGCGCACCTTCTACGATAGGCATTTAGTCGTTCGCCTGGGACAAAGTGTCAATTCTGCACCGGAAACCGCCCTGCAGGAGATCGTCGCCGCTCTAGACAGAAAGTTCCGCGACCGGCTCGAAGCCATTGAGGATCGCCTAGTCTACCTAAACAAGACCAATCATATCGCCCGTGACGTTCTCGACCTACTCGAACGAGCGCTAACCAAATCCCAACTCAACTTATTTGCCGAATCTGTTCCAACCCCGCGCATCATCCCCTCTTTGCGATCCATTTTCTCGCCTCGCCGAGGGTCCCAACTTTCGACCTTGCCCCCCGAACTACTTGTCCTGAAGATCTCCACTCGTCTGCAGCGTCTGATCCGACTGCGCAAATTGTACGGTGCCCGCGGCCAAACCGAAAAACTTGCACAGCGAAAAAGGGAGCAACAAGCCTTCAGCGAGGCTAGGCTGGTCTTTTCGAAGTTGGTCAACACCTATTTACACCCGCTGATGCGCGAGGCTTATTTTGCTGTGGTAATCGTCGAAGAGGCCTCTATGGCCGTATTACCGACGTTATTTTACAGCGCTTGCATGGCGAAAGAACAGGTGATTATCGTTGGCGACCCAAAACAACTGCCGCCGATAGTGCAATCGCGCGATGTCTATGTCCAGAAAGCCTTGGGGCGATGTATCTTTTCAATAGCCGCCCCCAAGCCGTTATCTGCCGAAAATGTGACCCTGCTCGACACGCAATATCGAATGCACCCCACTATTGGACACTTGATAAGTCAGCTGTTCTATAACGGATCCTTGCAGTCGGCCACTACGGCACTGAAGCACGGGGAACAGACTGAGAAAGCCCCTTTCCCCGGTCACCCTCTGATCCTAATCGACACCCAAGGGAAAACCCAATGCGACCATAGGGGACATCACTCCCGAGGCAATGAGCTTTCGGCACAATGCTGCGTCGAACTAGTACGGACGGCATTGAGGGACGATTTACATTCAGTTGGCGTTATCACGCCCTACGTAGAGCAATCGCGACTGGCCCGAGACCTACTGCGACGAGAAGGTCTCTTGAGAAAATCGATAGAATGCAGCACGATACACAGGTTCCAAGGGCGCGAAAAAGACTTGGTCATTTTAGATTTAGTCGACACCGCGCCATTTCCTCCGGGCAAATTATTCGCTGACCAAACCGCAGACTTCAACGCCGCGCGCTTTCTAAATGTCAGCCTTTCCCGCGCTCGAGGCAAACTCGTAATCATCGCCGATTGCGGATACTTCCTGCAGAGAATCCCACAAAGTGCGCTCGGGCTTTTTCTCACCCGTGCAATGCAGCTGGGAATGGTAACAACCTCAGAGAATATCGCACGGGAGTTTTCTTAAGGCGAAGCTGCTGGCAAAACGGAATCGTGGTCGATATTTGACTCGTTAATCGGATTTGCAGTCAACCCTAAAGCCAGTCCCGATTCGGCTTCGACATAGTGTGCATATCAGCATGCTGCAAATCCCTATCGCGCCGCCCAACTGCTCCGCACAATTAGTGCCGTCTCATATTGGTTTCGGCCAAACCTGCCACCGTCCCGTGCTTGTCTTCGCTTTCAATCAAAATGAGCTATGGACTTTAAATCTTTTCCAACAGACCATCCTCTAGTTAGCGCAACTACCCTACTCAATTGTCCGCTTATTCAATTTTTGGCGACCATATTTTACACATCGCCGTTTTTTTCATCGGGGAATCCTGCCCTCGGGAACGCGCTATTTTAGTGCACCGTTTATTTACGGCACCCACATTCTACGATCTCCCCGATTTACCCGACTTGCCTCCTCGCAATATTGCACGAATCGAATAAGCCGCTTGTTCCGACTCCTGCATTAATTTGTTTTGCACGCGATCGCGTGAGGTTTGTTGCCCTAAGACTAGTGTTGTAAATTCTGACTCATCGAGATCGCCCTGAACCTCATCGACAAGGCCATCGACCTTGTTATGTTTTGTCCAACCGCGCACCAACCATGACAGCAGGATTAAAACCGAAGACCCGGACAACACGGCCAGAGTCACCCAACCCGTAACTGCCCAAACTTATCCATCCGCCAACACGGCAAGTCCAACAATCATCAGCCCCATCAAAAAATACATTCAGATTTCCATTTTGCTTTCTACATAAGAAGCCGCTTTCTTTAAATATACGGCTTGAGTTGCCATTTTCACCATCATTTCCGCCGGCGAATATGCCATTTTCTTCGATAATCCTTTTATTTAAATTGATGATCGACAACTAGCCAAAGGAGCATTGTCTTGCACATAGTCGATATGCATATTACACCGATCGCAATTTCGGATCCGCCTCTGCGCAACGCGGCCGGATTGCACGCCCCCTTCGCCCTGCGCACCATCGTCGAATTAGTCAGCGATAGCGGCGTCAGTGGAATCAGCGAAATACCCGGTAGTCAGGCTGTGACAGACGCGCTTGCCGAGGCTCGTGAGATCGTTATCGGCCATGACCCTTTTGCCCTAAACCATTTACTACACTTACTTGGGCAGCGGTTTGCTGTCGATAGAGCCGATGCCCGTGGCCAAGCACCTTGGGACCAACGGCGCCTTGTACATATTTTCAGTGCCGTAGAGGTAGCATGCCTCGACCTGATCGGCAAAGAAACAAGCCGTCCGGTAGTTGATCTTTTGGGTGGCCCGGCTCGCGAGAGAGTTCCCTTTTCCGCCTATTTATTTTTTAAACACGAAGGCGCCGGTGGCCCACTCGAATTCGGCACAGACCCCAATGCCCAAGGCTGGCCCAAAACGCGCCAAAACGCCGCTCTTGATGCGCAGGGAATAGTCGAACAGGCCCAGGCTATGTGCGACGAATTCGGCTTTGATTCGATCAAACTCAAAGGCGGCACCATGGAGCCCGAAATTGAAGTCGGTGCTATCCTCGCCCTGCGCGAGGCATTTGGACCAGATACCCCACTTCGCTTAGATCCCAATGCGGTTTGGTCTGTCGAAACTGCAATACATTGGGGTAAAAAGATGGAGGGCGTTCTTGAGTACTATGAAGACCCCGTTAGGGGACAAGAAGCAATGGCCTCTGTCCGCCATGCTCTGGACATTCCGCTAGCGACCAACATGTGCACGACTTCGTTTGAAGATCTGCCGGGTAGTATCCGGTTGGGATCCGAAGATATTATTCTTGCCGATCACCACTACTGGGGTGGTTTGCGGGCTTCGGTGGAACTGGGCAGAATTTGCAGAACCTTCAACCGGGGACTCTCGATGCACTCCAACAGCCACCTCGGGATATCCTTGGCGGCGATGGCGCAACTTGGAGCTGCTGTCCCCAACCTGACGTATGCCTTAGATACGCACTACCCTTGGCAGGCCGACGAGGTAATCGTAGGGGGGCATCTGCCGTTTGTTGATGGATGTATCCATATCTCACGGGAACCGGGATTAGGCGTCGAACTCGATCGAGAAGCCTTAGCAGAATTGCATGCTTGCTTTCTGTCCTGCGGCCTTAAAGACCGCAATGACGAAATAGAAATGCAGAAAATTGAAGCCGGATGGGCCTTCAAATCGACGCGATGGTGAATACTAACAGCGATCAGACAAAGCCGCGCTGCCGCAACCAAGCCTCGACTTCATCGCCGCCGACGTCGGCCAGCATATGGCCATCTACCTCGACACACGGAGAGGATGACTGCCGGCTTTTTTCCACCATTTCGGCGAACGCTTCACTGTTTTTGGTAATATCGAGCACTTCGTAGGCCAGGCCCGCCTGGTCAAGGACTTTTCGGACCCCCGGACTCCACGGACAATAGGGGTTGATGTAAGCTTTGATAACCGGGGGTGTTGTCTGTTCCATTTTGGCCTTTCCGTCGAAAGCACTACATGATATATTGAGAAACATATTCATCGCCTTATATCTGTCAAGGAAACGACAGTATTACCATCCCTTCTTTAATTATGCCGAAAGAACACAATGAGACCTCTGGTCCTGTTTCACGGCGGTTGTAACGATGGATTCTGCGCCGCTTGGGTTTATCGTCGTTATGTGAACCCACAGTCCGAATTCAGAGCCGTTCAATACAACACTCCTCCACCCGCCACGGAAAATCGTGACGTCGTCATACTCGATTTTAGCTATGAACGCCCGTTACTTATGGAGATGCAAGAACAGGCCAACTCCCTGCTCGTGCTCGACCACCACGAAACCGCTGAACGCGAATTGGAAGGCCTTGAATATTGCATATTTGCACACGATAAATCGGGTGCGCGCATGACATGGGAACATTTTTTTGACCCACGCTCGCAGGTCAGCGCAGAAGATGTGCACTGGCTTGTGGCCTATACTGAAGACCGCGATCTCTGGAACTGGGAACTCGAAGATTCCAAGGCAGTCAATGCTGCGCTGACCTCATATCCGCGAGATTTTGCCGTTTGGGATGGCCTGGCAGAGAAAGGGCCTAAGGTTCTGGCAATTGAAGGCGAGGCAATCTTGCGTTTCCAACACCGTCTGATACGTCCCCGAGTCAAACACCACGGCTGGACTACGATCAGTGGTTTTCGCGTGCCCATCACCAATGCGACGTTTCTCACTTCAGAAATTGGTAATGCCTTAGCCACCGGCCACCCTTTTTCCGCAGTATTTTTTGTCCGGCCGGATAGCAAATTCGTATACAATCTGCGTTCGAAAGGTGATGAAGCAGCTGACGTGGGCGTTATTGCGCGTTCGTATGGAGGTGGTGGACATAGAAATGCTGCGGCATTTACTCTCGACATTATGTTGCCCATCGATTCTTTTGAATAAGTACGAGAGTTTCAACTGAAGTTTATTTTTCAGTTATTATTAGCAGACATACTTTGTTAAAATATTTTTTTTAGATCTTCTCCTTCGGGTAGTATTTAATGGTTCTGGCGGGTATTTTTGTAGCTATTGTAGTATTGGCAGCCTTACTATACTGCCGCCAAACTCAGTAAGCGACGGCAAGACCTTACCCTTAGAGAAGCCATAAAAAGTCGCAACCTACTTACGACTCAGTCAGATAAGACAAGCGGCAGAAGGGTCTCATCTTATGCTAAGCAAGCTCTGCCGATCCAATCGAGAAATGATTGATCAATGTCACATCGATTTTGAAAATTAGAAGCAGACGATGAATTTGTAGCAAAGGATATTTCCTTTAACAACCTATTTGAAAAAGAGGATCGCCGCGATGATTAAAAACCATGCTCTTGAATAAAACATTCACCAATAGACTCTAGTTTATTGCTAAAAGATTTCAAGATTGCTCTCAATAGACGGTTCAGCTTGTAATCTTGCCATATCAGATAGCTGCTTGGATGCCCTTGATATATCCAAGGACAAAAGCCAAATCGCGATCTATAGCAGTCCCTTCCTCACCACCGACGCATTCGACATAACACGGGCCCGAGAATCCGGCACGGTCCAACCCTGCTAGAATCACGGGAAAGTCTACCAAGCCGTCTCCAGCTGTAACCATAACATCCGGTTTACCATCAATAACCGTACAATCCTTGATTATGGCCGTAGAAGCCAGCGGAGCGACTTCATCGATATCGCTTTCTGGTCTTCTTTTTCCATTGGTATAGTAAATGATATTGCCGGGATCGCAGCATATCGCGAAGGCCGGGTGGCCAACTTGCGCATGAGCAGCAATAATTTTTTCGGTAGTCAGACTAATGCCGCCATGCGGTTTCATCGTAATGTCGATGCCCGCCTCTAGGGCCAAAGGAGCGGCCTTGCGCATCAAATCGAAATAGAGCTCGAAACGATCCTCGTCGCCGGTCCCCAAATCCAAAAGATAGCGCACCCCTAAACTTGCCGCATTGTCGAGTAGCCGGCGGTAGTCGTCAAGAGCTGGTTCGATCCCCTCGTCGAGCTTGGTCTTGCCGAGCAACATGGAAGGTCTTACCCCGGCTGCCGAGGCAGCAGTTCGCACTGCGGCTACCTCCGACGCACTGCTATCAGAACGTACCGGCATCTGTCCCTCATTTGCAAAAACAGCTACATCGGTATACCCCGCCGCGGCAATTCGCGAATAGGCCTCGGTATAGCTCAGCTTAGTATAAGGTCGACTTGTGCAACCAATCGTCGTATCCATTCCAAACCTTATTTTTTAGGTCTCATCAATAATGTAATCTGCAGACGATTACGATTTCTTGCGAATTATTCTTCCAACCTGACTGTATTTAAAAATGTTGTTCCTTCTTTCGCCTTCTGTCATCCGCCGGGGCGGCAGT
>JACLAC010018255.1_pt1 | contig 18469 bp, 18 predicted proteins | sample 8027881 | NCBI WGS metagenome assembly JACLAC01 (sample SAMN15725517, study PRJNA655200) | protist metagenome | isolation source: fluorescence activated cell sorting (FACS) single amplified genomes of... | place: Spain: Blaines Bay Microbial Observatory, Mediterranean Sea | collected 2016-01-19 | reverse complement strand
GCATCATCAAGAAGTATTTCTATTTCTTCGTCATCGGATTCATCCTCCGTCTCTTTATATATTTCAAAACCTTCATTAAATGAATCTCGAACCACGTTTATTAAATTTTTCAATTCTTTTCTAGATGGTTCTTTACGAAGCATTGTCGCCGCCTTAGAATTAACACTACCAACTAAACCCATATATGATAAACGCCGTGATGCTATTACACCCTTTGTAACTCCTTTTAAATGATGTTGACTTTGTGCATCGTTGCCGTTAGAATCCTCTGCGTTTTCAGCGGCTTTTTTTGCAGCCCTATCGATGACTGGAACATCACGTTGTCTTTTATACTTTTCGGTTGTTTCCATTTCGTATTTATCAATATCTGAATAATCTATAGGTCGCCAAGCTGAAAAAAATTTATATGCAAATGTCATTGCGGACGTATTAACTTTCCCGTCTTCCATACATTGTTGTGATAACTTGTTTGTATTCATTCTTTGTAAGTCGAAAGTTTATATATATATATATACGTATGTACAATTAGAACAATTGGAAATTAAAAAGTTTTTTTAATGATATTTATGGACAATTACTTCATTGATGAAAAGACTATTAATAATAATTCTGCTTTTTTCTAATTAAAATTTCTGTATGCTGTTATCAAAATGTATATATACAGTACCGGTAATTTATAATTTGTAATAAATAGACGACTACGTTTTTTACTATCATATATACATCTGTTCAGTAAGTTTCAGTTTTATAATAGTAAGTATAATATAGTAAGTTATGCATCATATAATACGACGACGGTGGTGAATGTTGGGGAATGTATAAATGTAAATTAAAATGCTGATGGGAATGCCAGAATAGGCTAAATAGGCTTAATATGTATTTTGTACTTATTACTATACGTTAAGATTAAGATAAGTGCGATTCAACCTTATTATTATTATTATTATAAATTTTTTTGATGAAGAAATGGAATAGAGAAAATGAATTGCAATTTAAATTATAAAAAAATCAGATAAAAAATAGATGTTAGATACACGTATACAAATCGTTTCGTAAATTATCCGATCAACACTTAATCATCTTTAGTAGTAGCAGCAATAGTAGTAATATTTGGAAATTTACTTTATAATAATAAATACGACCATGGCGGATGCAACCAATGCCGTGCTAATCATCATATTTACAATTCTTTTATCATTATTTACTGAATTAGTGAATTTCATACTAGTCTATCGTTTGCCAGAGTATAAGAAAAACGTGGCGGACATTGAAAAAGAAAACGAAGCATTGGAACTTTTACAAAATAAATTAAGTAGTGCTTCATTAACCCAAAGGGACAAAGTAAAAAAAAGTATTAACAGAGCAAAGGAAAAATTAAAAGGTTATAATCAAAAAATGTTTGGCATTAGGTTTAAAAGTACTTTGGTTATGATATTGACAACGGTTGCTGTATTTGCTGTATTATCGAGTGCATATGAAGGAGAAGTTATATTAAAGTTACCATTTGAACCATTTGCATTAATCCGTGGGATGTCACACCGAGGAATTGAAAATGATAATTTTTATGATTGTTCATTTTTATTTATTTATGTACTTGGAAATATGAGTTTACGACCTATGATAAGCAAATTGTTAGGAACAGAACCACCAAAAGGCAGTAAACAAAATTCAATTTTTCAAATGCCTGAATTAGATTCTGATGATGAATAATTTAAATTAAAATGAAGATGATGTCACGGCCCACGCATATGATTTTGATTTGAAATTAAGAATAAAGAGGGGCGAGTAAAAAGGGGAGAGCGAGAGAGTCTAACGCGTACCAAGCCTATAATTTTTTCGTATAATATTTTAAATCAATTAATATTTTTTAAAAGTATTTCTATATAACAAATTATTATGCATACAAAAGTGTGTAATATAATATTATCATAGTAATTATATACTCGTGTTACATTTTTTTATATTTTACTACTACCATCATCATCTCTAACCCATGCAACAACAACAGGTGTCAATGATTCAATTTCATGTTTAAATATTAACTCCCCGTTACCTTCTAAATTCAGCTGATATGATGATAAATAATCTGTATCTTGCCATGCTACAACTATGTAGTTTCCAGATGGTGATATTGAAAATGCTCTAGGTTCTTTGCCTTTTTTAAAATATGTACTACTTGATAATGTTAAACTATTTCCTAAGTCATTGACGGTAAAAACTGCTATACTATGATGTTGTCCAGTTTTACCACCACGATTACTAACGTAAAGAAACTTTGCATTTGGATGCATTTGTATATGTGCACATGTATTTCCACCATTACTATTATCATAATCAGATGGAAGGGAACTAATTGTTTGAACATTTTCTTCTGCAAATTTACTATTTTGATTGTCAAATGGGATAACAGTTACAGTACATGATAATTCATTTACAACATATGCAAATTTCTTATTTGGATGGAATTCAATATGACGAGGACCATCACCACTTTTCATATTAAATGATGTTTGTAATTTCAAGTCACCTTTACTAGATGGTAATCCAAATTGCAAAACTTTATCAAGACCTAGATCAGGCACAACGATTTGTAAATTTGATTTATCTCCAAATGGTCTTGCCATATGAGCATGTGGTGCTTCTTGACGATTCAAATTTGGGCCTTGTTTTTCCATTGTATGTTGATAGAATGCAAATTCTTCCAAAATACCGCCATCCAATACTTTAAAAATGACCGTAGACCCAGACGAATAATTGGCTATTAATAATAACTTATGTGTGTACCCCAAAGCTTGAAATATTTCACAATAACATGGATCTGCACCTTTACTAGAAACGTTTGAAATTAATTTTAACGAACCATCTTCATGATTTACTTTGAACGATTTCACCATACCTTTATCTTGTTCATTAACAACATATAAAATATTATCATCATAACATAGAAACGTAGGATTGATACCAGCATCTTGTGGTGTAGAGGCAACAGATATTTCCCCATTCATTTCATTTAACTTATATCTTTGTATCCCTTTTCCTTTCCCATTAACATGACCCATTTTAATATTATAGTTACCAACATAAAAGGAGGAGAATGTTGTTGAGACAGACATTGTTTTTTATTTATTTATGTATTGTATCTATGTAGTATAAAATGAATGATTAGTTTATCTTTATACTTGTATATATATATATATATATGTTAATTTGATTATACGTCTATGTTGTATACATAGATACATGTGTATATAATTATTTTATGATGTTACAAAATGTGATAAAGTATAATATATAATAGTGGAGAGACACAATAAAACAAAACTATAATAATAAATAAAAAAACTAAAAATATATATATATTTGGTTTAATATTTTATATTATTCTTTTTTAATAAACTCTTTTTAAACGGTCTTTCGATCAACCATTGTTCTTACAATTGCACCAATACCAGCATTACTCAGAAGCAAACCATGCCATTTTAACATCGAACTGCAACTTTTTGCTTCACCTAATGCACGGTATATATATTTCATTAAAGTATCTTGTGCATCAACACTTAATTTCTCCACTACACCTTTAATTTCACTGTCTTTATCTGGTATAGCTGCTAATGCACGAAAAACTATGTCAGCATTTTTACTTTTAATTTCTTCATTTTTAGTTCCTACAGGTGGGTTATCTAACGCAGTTTGCAATGCTTCTGCATATTGCGTTTGTCTTAATAGTTGATCTACCTTTGCACCACGTTGTTCCACATTTTTCATCCTGCTTTCATCTAGCACTTTATCATCATATTTTTGTTGTGACATTATTATTATTGTTATCTATATATATAAATAAATGGGGTGGCTTATATATATGTGTGTAAATGTATATATATTAAATGAAAAGAGACCGACGCGTGTAAGTATATATGTGTGATACTCTCTGCTTGTTGTTTTTTTTTTTTTCAGAACGATTGAATGTATAATGTTTTGTTAATGCTATATTTACACACACTTCTTCCATTTCGTGTTAGTATATAATATATCTATTAATAAATTAATGATTAATTTCCAGATATGCACATATTAATATTATAGGTGCAAGATTAAAAAGCCCGTTCATAACCATAGTCCTGTGTGTTAAATGTGTGTTAAATTTAGTGCATCCTACGCAAAACTTAAAATTTATAACCAAGGACAATAGGAATTTACACGCTTGTGTATCCTTGTGAAAAAAACAACAATTTAAAACTAAGGACAATGGGAAAATAGTATTTTAGCAAATTGTTGAAATGGACAAAATTTGAAGCCCATCATATTTTAAGTACAAAAATTATTGTATTCTATAAAGTGACATATAGGCTCTTTCCTAGAAACACGGTAGGATTTTTGCCTTCTATTTTTATCCCAGTCTTACAGTTAGGGTTATATACATTGTCTAATTATCAATTATAATACGTTGTAATAATATCTTAATGAAAATATTTATTGCCATAATATATATACACAGTATCACATATACCGCAAATTTAAATCAGAATGGGCACTTTGGGAGTATAGGTGCATTTTTTAGCCAATTTTACGGTAAATGTGGTGTTTTTTGTCCCCATTGTCCTTAGTTATAAATTTTAAGTTTTGCGTAGGATGCACTAAATTTAACACACAGGACTATGGTTATGAACGGGCTTTAAGATATGATTTTTTATAAATAATATAATTATTATTTTTTAGCCAGCCGGGCCCAGAGTAGAGGTGCACACAGTTATTAGAGTCCCGAGAAAAAAAATGGATTTTAATTGGCTTGCTACGCAGTGTTCCCGAGAAAAGTAGCCTGAACTTAACGTTATACATTGAAATAGCATTAGTCCATAGTGTGTGCCTGCTAATTATACCAAATGTCAAGACTCCTAAAAAAACATAGGTCTACACTTTTTGATAGGCTTTTCACATACTTAAACATACAGGCGTTTAGCATTGAGACCTTCCGAATAGGTAAAATATCCGAAGAATAAATCCGCCTCGGACTTTTCTAGACATATCACAACCCAATGGAAAGTGACCCAAAAATGGGAATCCTATTTAGTTCTAATAGGTAAACATGTAAAAAAATAATCAACATATGGATAAGAGAAAAAAAATAGGTTTTTTACACCCTCCAAATTCTGCAATGCTATCGCGATGCAGATTCTCCCGATGTCGGGTGAAATGGGAAATAGCCGATGTTAATGATTCCTCGAAATCGGTAGTGCTAACCCATGCTAGCCCTCAAAAAAGGAGGAAAGTGACGAGTAGAAAGCAAAATAATATACACAGACCATTACCATCAGCATCATTTATCCGAAATCGTTTTTTGCTGCGGTTATTTCTAATATCTGACTACGTTTTAGAAAACCTCCCGTTTTCGAGAAGGCTATGTGATGCTACGGTATACGCCAACATAATTATTGTAGAAAGCTCTCCATTTTGGGAGATTCTGCCTGTTGCTGAAGCTGCCAAAAAGGTCGATACTATGTGCCTGTAAATCGTCTCGATGTCGAGAGGAATGGGAGTTTGTCATTAGCATCGACACACCATAAGCGACAGTGGAGAATTCACGATATCGAGCGAATGGCCAAACCTTGCATCGACATAGCATGGGTTATAAAATACCATCTGAAAAAAGCCGAAAACGTAAAAAGATGGCGGATAGTTTTGTGGATAGTGGCAAAATAGGAATTTCTGTCATTTTTGAGAATCCTATCAGACCTTTACTGCAACACCTGAAAGATATATCTTACTATTCAGGAATTTAAATGGTTTTTGAGATTCTTGGAGCCTTCAGAAAATGCGTTCGGTGTGGCTATGTAAATGTTATCAAGAATAAGCAAAACGGGAGGTTGTGGTATGTATTTTAGTGGAAAACAATGAATCCGACCGTGATAATATTATTTATTATAAATATTTTAATCAAAAAGAATTGAATTTTTATTTACATATATATCTTTTACACACTCGCTGATAATTTGTAACACAAAGAATATATATATAACCATGCCTGAAGACAGAAGAATAGAGATGCTCTGAGATAGAAAGGATGGTACAGTATAGATATAAAATTAACAGTATGTCTACCATGTAAAAGTATAGTATGATGTTAAAGATATACTCAACCTCGATTTTAAGATCTTTTTTTTGGATCACAAGAATATATAATCGATATACTCATACCTCTCTATGTTTGTAAAAAGCATATAGATATGATATATATTATTAAAATGTGCGTTTCGTACTCAGGCTCTTAGTATCTCTAAGGCATTATCTGGCATGTCATCCTCTATAATTGGTTCCAACGTATATAATATACTCATCCATGGAAATATCAATATTGTCCCGCGTTTACGCTGAATGAAGCGCGATACCAGTTGATAGGACATCTCCATCGTCTCGGAATCGTACTGCTCCTCATCGGGTACGCATTTGAAGGTCATCGAACCATCAGATAGATGTATTTTCTTGCGGCTGTGAATAGCATGCATTGCTTCTTTCAGCATATTGGAGGTTTTGATGGTTTGTACTTTTGGCATGATTGTTATGTTTATTTTTGGTTAGATGAATGTCTTTATTTGTTGGTCAGAATATTCTTCACGAATTCGGATTTGTTAACACAGGTATATAATAACGAGGTGGCACTTATACGTTTTGATTATTTGTCGCCAACTTTTTCGTTTACGACTATAAACATGCATCTTTTGGTTCGCATGGCACCAGTTTGGCGAACGATAAATCGGAGGTAGCGGTTTTGTTTTGATGATGAAAGCCAATCTGTTGGGCAGGATAGTTGCAGCGAAGAGTTAGAGTAAACATGTGGTTGTAGAAGTAGTGGTATTAGAAAAGTAGAATATGTATTCGAATTTATTGTTATAGTACTTCACTCAACTCTGCATCGGTCAATTGGTTCATGATTTGGAAGGCATCTTCGTAGGCAGCTTGCTCGGCCTCGGTATCCCCATTCTCCATGGCTTCACAGGCGCGTTCGTTTGCGTCTAGCAGCTGTTGTTGTTTCAATGAATATGGTGTTGCTACATGTTGATAGACACACATCACGCTGGGAAAGGGGGCGGACGTAGGTTTCTTCGATACGCCCGTCAAATCTCTAAACTTGAGGCGGCCTTTGATAAAATCTAGTGTTGCGTACGGGTAAACATGGTCGTGAAAGTAGCGGGTGTCCGTACGGGATGGAATTAGCAGATGGATTTCAATGCTAATGTTTTTTGCTTGTGCTTCTAGCAACGTATCTTTGCACTTCTTTGCAAACGGGGCAATGTTAGAATATGGTGGATTGCAAAATATCTTTTTGTGCTGTAGCCAATTTGTTTTCAAACCGTCCCATGTAGGCGTTGGGAACGGTGTGGGGTCAAAATACCCTTTGTGTTGGTCTAGAATGTGCGCAGGGGTTCCCCAACAATCGCTTAGGCTCTTTTTCATGTAGGCTTTACTAGGGACAACACTAGCTTTTGATGTTGGCTTTGATGTTACAATTGCTTTTGTCATGTTAAAAATGTATTTTGATTTTTATATACGTTTGATTTTGTTTTATGATATATATTATATGCAATGTTTGAGAAGTAGAATATTCTTATAGAATTCGGATAGAATTAGACCCATCTGGTTCACTTAAATGAGAATATTGTATAAAGAAATCAATGAACTTTTAGAATAATTTAGATTTTAACAATCACACGTCGTAGCAATGTCCAAGGTGAAACCAATATCTACATCACCTATTTGCATGGTAGCGTTTTGTAATTGAAGATTCATATTAACACCTTTGGCTTCATGGCACATACTAAAGCAGAGAATACAATGGCACTCTCTACATAGTTCAAGCATTGCCCAACCAGCGCTTCTGTCCTCCTGATGTTTTATATCACGACACACAGGGAAAGAATCGTCGTCGAAGGAGTAAATATCTCCAATGATAAATGGACATGTCAATGATTTTGTAGCATATAACGCTTGTCGAAATAGTCGTTGGTATGCCTCTGCGTCAGGATGTAGATGAAAAATGAACGAATTGATTATTCGACCAGTATCTCCATGTGGTAATGTTGAACGTAATTCAACTAGTGCACTTTGATTGATTGTTTTTGCAATGTTAGCCATGTTTTTTTGATTTTTGAAGTCGGTTTAAACGGTAGAAGTCAGGTTTAGATTTTGATTGAATTTATGATATCGTTATAAACGAATAAGAATATTCTTATAGAATTCGGATAGAGTTGAAGGCGAAGTCAACGCTCCATCTATTTTTAGAACAATTTATTTTGTGAGATGTTTTTATAGATGTATCAGATTTGGCTCACAACATCTGGTTCACTTATTTTAGAAAAACATATAAAGAAATGAATGAACTTTAGAATAATTTAGAATTTTTAAAGGATATGTATGTAATCACAACATTTTTAACACCATATATTGTATTTTGTTGTTGTATAACGAGATAGTATGCTCGTTCAAATACCCAGGGCAACAGGTTGGATGTTTAATATTCCCACTTGGTAATAGTCAAATCAAATAGATTTTTCAAATTTGGGAAATTTCCATCAGCATCATCATCGTCATCCCAGTCGCTTTCGAAGTTGTTTAGGAAGCAATAACCGTCCTCCAAGAATGTGTTTACGCGTGCATCATCCCAGTTATTTACTTGTTTGATGTGTTCACGGTTTGGTAACAAGATGTTTCTCCTAAAACTTGACCAATCCCAATCGCACCTGGAATTCATTTTGAGAAATTGAGCTATATCTGAAAAGAATGCAAAGTCAAGTGGCCTTATGGTAAATGACTCATAACCAAGTACGTTTGCATCAGAACCGAAGCAACCCATTCGAAATAAAGGTATATATAACATTTCAAGCCGTTCGCCGCATTCACCAAGTCTGTTGGATTGGTTAAACGTTGGTTTTGGAGTTGTTTTTATTTTTTTGGATGCAGATAACATGCTTATATTTTTGGTATATTATATTTGTGGCATTTGAAGAGTCGAATATTCGAATCATATTAGACCAATTCTATTTTTGGAGGTAGGCTCGATGGTTTCCAGAAATACAGTTTGTAACATCCACAAAGGCTTGTTTATTGTTATATTCACACAGACCATATCGTAATATGTTGTTGTAATGTTGTATAGTACCTGAATACATTTAAAGAAAAAAATAGTTTACTTATACTGCTCTTTTATGATACACGCTGCATAATAATTGTAAGTTAATTGTAATTCGGAAGGTATATCAACGTTGGTGGGCTTTATAGGAGTGTCATCTTCATTAAAACGTTTATTTCCTGCCCAAAATTCAAGCCCAAGGCATATAATGTCTCCGTTTGAAGTTTTTCCTACAGTAAATTCAAATTCATGACAACTGGATGGAATTAAATGGTGTTGTTTTGCCTTCATAAACATAAGCAGAATGTAATCTTTTGCGTTCATATAGACATAGATGTTGTATAACTTATAGTTCAAATCCAAGCCCAATCCAAATCATCCATATCCACAGGGTCAAAATTTAATAATTGAAAAAAATTATAATAATCGTAATCTTCTTTAAGTTTTTCACATGTGTCTGGACAAAACAATTTGGGCTTGTACTTGTCGTAGTGATGATTATAAAAATACAAATGAACCATGATCCAAATGTAAAAAGAATCTGTCACAAAACTGTTATCAGGAAGAAAATCTCCTAACCTGTCCATCGATAAATCTCTTATTCTGCATTTGTCTTTGTCGTTATTGTAACATTGAATCGTTTTTTTTAATTCATTTGTATAAAGATATGTTGGTCTTGCAAACGACAATATCAACCGGACCAAATCCAATGGTAAATCACGCCATAGGGTATTATCAAAAACCATACGTTGGTTACATATTTCACATGTAGAAGTGTTGCCTTTGAAATATTCATGAAGACACGTTTGGCGGAATTGGATAGTTTTGTATACCCATTGTTTGGTACGCTCGAGTTTTTGCCACGCTTTGGTCATTCGTAATATATAGATATACGTATTCGAGGTATAGATTGTTCTACACATATATTTGCAATTGGGTACACTTTTGACGGAGATACCATTGGAAATTGGGTACACTTCGGTTCGTTTTTTAGCAGCTCAATATCATTAGTGTATATGGTGTACACGATTTAGACCATGCGATATTTGTATACCGCCACGCATTTTCCAGAATCCCGGCGAGTAGTCCTTCTCCAAATGAGTGCTCGGCCATGCTTTTTCAAAATCCGTCGAAGGATTTTTGCTGCATCTTTATGATCTTGAATGCCTTTGTTGTAACATTCGCGAATGCTGTATTTGTATTCATTAATCAATTGTGGTTCAAAAAGGATTAGATATGGTATAGCATTAATTAGGTTAGATTGGTCTATTTCCGTTATATTATCATGGATACTGTCAAAACCAAACACTTTGGTAACTACATTTGCCAAGATATCTTTCATAATTACATATACAATGCATGTTTATATAGTGTAGTTTTGATTTCAATATTCGAATAGTATAAGAATATTTACATAGGAAAATGCAACCATGATATATTCACAAAACCAAAACACACTATTTAAGCATGTCGAATTCTATGTATACCAATAAAATGATTTCAACCAAAAAAAGAAAAGCCAACCATTTAAAATCTAATATTGTAACGAACAACTACAAATTGGACGTATGTTCAAAGTGGCTAGAGATGTGCCCTGAGTTGCAAAAGTACCACAATACCCCATTTCAATTGAAAAAAGAAGACAACAACATGTATTCATTTAATGTTACCGACGGTATAGTTCGCATTACACCTGAAACGTTGACATTGGTCCAGAATCGTAATGAAATTCCTTTAACAACACACGAAAGGATTATCAAAGAAACGGAGGATGACATTGCAATGGTGTTTGATGTTACAGATGCTTATGATTCAACTATCGGACCACGCGACAGATGTGGGCATGTAACCAAAGGTGTTTTTTTACGTTTACAACCAGAGCTAGAGGTTGGTAAAACACCACCAATACTGAAATATGGTTTGTTCGATGACTTACCAGAAATGCCGTGCAAATTATTTGATGACGAAGCCAATTTATATGATTTCATAAAACATCCAAAAGGCCGAGTGTTATGCAAAGAAGATGTGGAGAATTATTTAAAAAGTATCCGTATGTATTGTGAATGGCGAAGATTAGCGTATAGAAAGGACAATAGACAACATTTTTATTATTGTGGGGTCAATGCCAATGCAAATGGGAAAGTCTCTACAATAGACAACTCAGACCAGGTAACACGATGGCGAACTCCGAAAGAATCCATGAAACAGTCGTTGGACTCATTCCGCTCACCAGGAGAAATAAATAAAGAAATGAACGATATGTACAGGAATGAAGCCATGTGGAACGAAATGCACTGGTACAGGCCAAAAGGTTTTATTAATGAACTAAACAAAGCATTAAATCGATGTAATGACGAATTATTTTACCTCACCATCCCACATATACGTCATGTTTATTCGGAGATAGCAGACAGGCGCCCCAAAGAAAACTTGATGGCCATTGTCAACAACAAACAATTGTTACTAGAAAAATTAATTATGATTTTGGTAGAAGAGTACAAATGCATTCGTGGCGAAATCATGGAAGGCAAAGATTATCAATGTCCTATATCCATGTTGAATGAAGGCAAACGTTGTTACGAGAGAGTCGCTACCTCATTTGAGAAGTTTATTCACTTTATTTTGACGAAAGCGAGGTGCCGAAAGCCGTTGCAGGTGTATATGTCACTAAACAACAGGTCTAATCTACATAAAAATATAGAATCGATGTGGGACCCCAAGCTTCCTGAAAGAGGATATTATGGATTTTTAAACGGCACCTATGACTTTCGCGAAGGAATCTTCTACCCTTACCCAGATTCTAAATTTGAAGCTGTTGATCCATCAAGAGTAAAGCCATGGGACGCAGCAATAGACTCGAAAATCGTATACAAATATTTTGAAGTAGAGTTTCAGCAAAGTGTTATGTACAACCGTTGTTCCGATAATAATTTGTATGATATCACATGGGATACTTCCTTGCCAATCGAAACCATATTTAAAACTCAAAAATGGCCAGAGGAAGATATAGCTTTTCACTATGCTTTGATGGGGCGTGCTCTGTTACCAACCACGGAGGATAATCACGATATGGGTGCTCGTGCAGTAGGCTTATCACGAGTAGGGAAAACTGAAGTTGGAAAAACTATTGCGTATATGCACCATGATACTTGTGTCCGAATAGTTCTCGGTCAACAAGATTCTAGATGGGGGATGTCATATCGTGGAACTAATTTTGTGTTGTTTGACGAAGGTTTTAAATTAAATGTGTCAAGCGAGGTGATGAAGCAACGAATTGATGGTGGAAAGCAACAGGAGACTATCCCAAACAAAGGAATGGTAGATATCCATGTGAATAGTATGACTTGGTTGAATTGTAATGATGGCGATGATAATACACACAAGTTATTTCAGAACATTGAAGATAGAAATGGGGCATTGAACAATCGTTTACCTTCGTTTGAATATCGTTATGAAAAAGAAGCGGAAGATTCGGAGCTAACAAGTAAAATTCAAGTTAATGTTGGTGAACTGATGGACCGGATGTCGCAAGCCTATCGAATATTTAAAACAATGAATGGATCGTGGTATGAAAACTTAAGTGAGAAATCATTAGTATTAAGGTCGTGGCAAGGTCGTGTGGATGTTGGAGAATCCTTAGTAAAGTTTTTTGAAAGGTACACCATCATAGCAATATCGTCCGAAGATGAATATAGTACGTTATCGAAGTATAATCCAAAGGTATACAAGACTGGTGCTCATTTCGACAAAAACAAGGTAGGAGAAGAATTATGGACTGAAATGCATCGACGATGTGGACATAGGACAACGAATGAGAAGATACTGTATCGTGTTCCTTTAACGTTGTTAAAGTTTAAGTATACAGAGTATCTAAGAGAGAAAGGAAAACCAGTAAAGAATGCTGAAAAAGTATTTGGAGTTGGTCAGGATCAAACGGTAGTTCCTAATAATGAACAAAAAGTAAAATTATGGAATCGATTTAAAATTTATATTAAAAGTGTACAAAGTGGGTCCAACCATGGATCAATTGTTTGGGCGATGGGAGTGAAGTTAAAATGAAATCGTATACACCAACCACACTTCAATGCTATTCCGCATGTAATATTGTGTATCTAATTCAAATCGTGTACACCAGTGATGGGATTAGTATTAAAAATTAGGTACACTTCACATAAATATAAAAATAATATATATATATATGTTTTATACTGATACTATTAAAAATTTAATTATATCCTCACCAACGCGTATAGATATTGGCTCTGGCCTTTTCCACCTGTATAAATGGTTCTTCGTCTCTGCACTAAGTAATTATCATTATACTTTGCAATTCTACGTAGCATAGAAATGACATGCCTCTTACTGGTTTTAACATTCTCTGTAATTTTATATAATGGTTGAACTTCTCTTTTACAAAAGGCGTCAAAAAAAACTTGTTTATTATGCAAAAATAATGGGTGCAATATATCTACATTCGTATCAGCTGGTACAAAATTTTTGTATCCCCTTTGAAACACTTTTCTGCATACCAAAATGGATAGCTTATCTCTAATTGATTTCAATTTCTGTTGTTTCATTTTTTAAAGAGGCTTGAGCTTTTTATATATCATTTGGGCGATTTCTTCCTATGCTAGAAAACGACCAAATATTCTGTTTGTACTAAAACCAGATATAGATATCCAGATTGAAAGCAATCTTATTGTCCTTGGTTATATTTGCATATGAGCAAGAAACAATGTATAACGCGAAAAAACAAAATATGTTGTTGTGTTCAAGACAGATTTTTCTTCAGAAGATATACAATTGTTTGCCCAATTACACTTACATTTTGATTAGCATAGTCCAGCGGTGTTTGCCCACCTTGATTCATCTTCTTCATATTGCAACCGTATTGTAACAGCAGTTTGATTGTAGCTGTATTTTTTCTACTATTATACGCAGAATAATGCAGTGCTGTGCTTCCATAATTATCCTCTTGATCAACATGTATTTTCGTGCAGTGTTTTAACAAGTATTCAACTACATGGGCTTGTTCTTCATACGCAGCCATGATTAAACCGCTATAACCGCATGAATAACCTTGGCTAGTTACACCTTTTTGATTTACGTCGGCTTTCATTAAGTTGATAAAGACCTTCACATCATCTAAGTAGCCTTTTTCACAAGCTACAATAAACGGCGTTGGTTTTTCTCCCTTTGCTACATTGCCATGTTCATATCTAGAGCTGTACCGCTGGAGCATGTCAAATACTATTTTGAAAAGAACTAGTTTTGACTTGCATAGTACATCCAAATAAAAGAGTGGCTTGGTTATTTTCTGCTGACAAAACGCTACTATATGTGGATGATCGTGAAACGCAAAAAAACTTAACAACCATTTATGTGACACAGGGTTTACAGGATTTTGGCATCCATTAAATTGCTTAATAATGCTGGTCAGTACAAAATGATGTACATCTTTCGTAGTATGAGCAATATATTCTATAATATTCACCATAACACCTTGAAAACCAAGTAACTTGTATATACCCTTGATCGGGACAATACCGTCTTTTGACTCCTTGTTGTGTCTATCACTAACAAGGGCCATTAGTGCTAAACACAAATGTACTTGGCGTCTCTACACTTTAGTCGCTATAATTGTTACTTCTTGTTCTTGAATTTTTTATATTGCTTTGAGAGCCGTGTAACTGAATCATTACAGTGGAAAGTTGTTTGTAACATTTTCATCGTCCATTAATGCCTTTACTTTGCATAGACTGCTTCTCACCAGGCTCACAATTATTTAACAAGACTTCTGACTAATTCGGATTTTTTTCCAGGGCACCAGGCTATCTGTATGGTGCCGATATTTTACAGGGGTTGTTGGGTATAATAGGCGGGTAGGCCAGTAGGATTACTGGCGGCTACTCTGGTACTCAGTGTTCCGACTGGTCATAGTCGGAACACACGACGCTCAGATATTTTATTTGCTACACGAGACAACCGTAATTAAATTATCTTTTTATACAAAAGATGAAGAAATTTCGATAAAACAAATATATATATATAAATTCTTACAAACATCATATTAATTTACAATAATACAAATAAGGATGAAAAATTATATAAATGTTTTAGAATTAGTTAAACAATATAAAAATATCGAGTTAATAAATAATATTTTATCTGATTGCAAGTGTTGGATCGATCGTGGTAAAACGTTTTATTTAGGCAAGGTAACGCATTTTTACACAAAACCTGGAGATATGGCAAATGAATTTAACGGGATTTGTTGGGTTAAATCCTACCATGACAATCCTGAATATTTATACAATACTCATTTAAATGTATATTGTAATTATGATGGCAGTTATCAATATTTAGAATTTGAAAATATTTATGTAAATGAAAACAGTTTAAGTATTAATTTACCACAATAAATGCAAAGATATATGTATAAATTATTTATTTGCTACACAGGATAACCAAAATTAAATATGTATATATATAAAATGAAGAAGTTAGTGGGAAAGATTTATAATGACACAAAAAGGAGGTTTTATGGGTATTGATAACTTATAGCGAAAAGCGAAAAAGAATGATAAAACGATAAAGATGAAAGATATTGAAAATTGGTTGAAACAGCTTAACACTCTCTTCCGTTAGCTCCACCTCTTTCGGGTTGGATGGTTTATCGGGCACGTCCATGAAAACATATAAGTGATGGTGGGTTTCTTTGGGCTGCTGGATGAATTTTTTACACCATTGGAAACATACCACGGCACGTCTAGCGATTGGGTTGGTGTGTGTTGCTGGAGAATATATTGTAGATTATTCATTAATAATAATAATATTTTATAAAAATAATAAAATAATAAAAATAGATTAAATTATTATTTATAATATTCTCAATTCATTATTATATTACACCACTTTGGTAGGCACCTCGTGAGAAAAAATAGCAGGGTCATATCACAAGACGAGCAACATCTCTATTAATAGTACACCTGGCAAAAAAATAATAAAATAAATAAACAAAATATCTTTTTATTATAATAGATTGAAATGAATAAAAATATTATTTATATATAAATGAAATAAATGAATCAATAATTGTATCCACCTCATATATACTCTTTTCACACCATTATATCTATCTATAATCAATATTTTGATAACCAGCATGTAGTCCATCCAATCATGCCGTATGTTTTATACAGTGTGATGGATTTTGTTGCCCTGTGAAGAAATGCTACACGGAAAAAGATTAGCCACCCGGTGTTGAAATACATATACGTCTGATCGGCCACCAAGTTTTGGTAAGACCAATCACAGCATATCTATCACAACAAAACGTTCGCTTGTATCTTTTAGGAAATCAATTGGTTGAAAGAATCATTCACCCCTGTCCAGAAAGACTTCCATACGTGTTGGCATCTCGCACCAACCAAGGTACCCTCCACGCCGTGTGGGTTACCCACAACGCGTTGACCTTTTTGGTGTTGATAAAAGAAGCTTCACGCGTGTTTATAAATACACGATACTAGGAAACGGAGCGCTGGTAGGTTTTTTGGATACACCCGTCAAATCACGAAACTTTAAGAGCCCCTTGATAAAGTCCAGCTTCGCATACGGATAGATATACTCGTGAAAGTAGGTGGTATCCGTGCGGGCTGGAATCAACAGATGAATCTCAATAGGTTGATTGGTATATTTGGCCATCATCAGCGCACCACCTATGCCAGCACCGAACATGTTGGGTAATCCAATGGACGCATATTGTCTCATAAAGGTTGGCATTATACCTGTTCTTCTAGAATTTTCTCCAGTTGCCGTATCTCATTCTTCAATTTCGAATTTTCTTCGAATATATTGAAAAAGGTATGGTTTTGTTCCAAATATTGATCGTGCAAAGTCAACCTTTTTCTGATAAGGCCTATGCTTTCTGTGAACTGATGATCCAACGTAATCAATCTCTGTATAATGTGCTCGCACGATAATTGTAAAGCAGCTTCTCTTTGCTCCAATGCATTCATTCTTCGGGTTAAAAAATTATCCATGGCAGCAACGGCGTGGAGTGTTTCCAAATGCGGCATAGGTCTTGACTGTGTTGTTGCGCGGTGTCTGCTATACTCTTTCATATGTTTGCACGCTTTGTGCGAAGAATATAAAAAGGCCTTGCACGTACACGAGATGGGCCTTCCGTTCTCTACCACGAGATTGTATTCAATGCTTGGGTTGGTTTCCGATTGTATTTTGATAATTGAATTCATTTTTAAGTGTTGGTATCAATAGCTTTTTTCTTGTTTTGATTATGTAAAAAGATATTTTGTATGTGTGTATATTTATTCATTCAAGTTTTTTTTAGATGAATAGAAGAGTATGTTTTAAGAAGAAGAGTTGATCAAAGGTGATACTATCATGCCGTTATTGTTGGATCCTCATCAAGAGGAAAAAAAGGGGGGGATTGGATGCCTCCTTGTCTACAAAGTCAAAATTAATGGATAGAAAGGCAACTTTAAGCCTATAACATGGTAATAGATGCCGAAAAAATTAAACTATTTAAAAACTTTTTAAAATACTCTCGGCTGTAATTCAATGCTATCTCATAGTATAATATGGTTGATTGGATCCTTGCAATAATACTGTCACAAAACTGAAAGATCGTGTGTAACAAGTGTGCATGTATGAAAAGTGACATATGCAAAAAGAAGTGATATCCATTTAGTCGTCTACTATACATTGATTTGTTTCTCATAATTACATGTTGCGATAAAAAATCCTTTCGGTTCGTGTATTTTTACTATGAGTTTTCTCTTTAACTTGTTTAGTGGATCCCAACCCGCCGAAGAGGAAAGCAGCGAAGAGTTGGACAGTAGTAGTGAAACTGAACAGGATCAAAGCGGTAGCCAAGAAGTTCATACGAGACCATCTGGCTCCACATTGACACATGAAGGTATGAGGAAAGCAAAGAGACAGAGGAAAAATAATGTCGAAGATAACAGTCCAGTTATGAAAGGATTCTCTATGCAGCATACACAAGCACCTATACAACATATGCAAACGTGGCCTGTGAAAAGGTATGAACCGTCACTGGGCGTCCAAGAGCCATATACCAATAACAAACCGGTTTCGCAACCAAACCAACCCTACAGTGACATCATGTCTCCTGTAAGAGGCCAGCAACATTATCCGATGAGCAATTTTATGCAAAATTCCAATGCTTTTCCGCCACGAACGATGCAGCAAGAAAGTAATGCAGCATATCATGCTCCCCCAAGGTTTTCCAGAGAAACGGAACAAAGGCGACAAGTCTATGATCCAAGGTTGTCTAGTCCTAATCGATCGCAGGAACTGGCGTTGAAC
>JACLAC010014161.1_pt1 | contig 18476 bp, 7 predicted proteins | sample 8027881 | NCBI WGS metagenome assembly JACLAC01 (sample SAMN15725517, study PRJNA655200) | protist metagenome | isolation source: fluorescence activated cell sorting (FACS) single amplified genomes of... | place: Spain: Blaines Bay Microbial Observatory, Mediterranean Sea | collected 2016-01-19 | reverse complement strand
GAAGACAGCACCCCAAACCAAGCAGAACTCAAAGCCAAGAACTACGAATCCACATGTCCTCCAAAGAACAGAGCGCTTGCCACAAGAGGGGCCGGCGGCAGTGGGCGTAGCCCTTTAAATATATTCATAATATTCTTAATTGATAAAACGGGGGCAGTGGATTGTTCAAGATCTAGCAGTCCAGGGAAGCATGTCGCACTTTGCAATTTGCCAGCCATCTCGCTTTGCTGCACTCTATAGGTGAACAATATCTGTCACTGTTGAGGCTGTGCATGTATCACATCACATCCCCACATGATGCTCTCAGCAACTTGAGCACAAAGTAAAGTTGTGCCAGCAACATATGGCAGTGACTATTTTGCTCACTTAGGGGTTCCTTGCAGCGGAACTGTCCACGGAAAGGTTTGGGACTGAGGCCATTTGGCCGCCAAGCCCGGCTGATGTACGTCACGGGTCTGGCCAATCAATTCAAGTGAGGCGTCTGGCTGATAGAAGCGAGGAATCTGGCCAACATAAGCGAAGGGTCTAGCCAATAGAAGTAATGGGTTTGCTTATGGAAGTCAGGGGGTGGAGCCAGGCTGGCCCAGGCCTGTCGATAAAAGTGAGGGGTTGGGGAGGGCTGGGCTGTCCAGGGCCGGTCTAAAAGTGAGAGGTTGAGAGGCTGGCGTCGTCCAGGGGCCGGCTGGGGCCAAACCTTTCAGTGGACTCCAGCCCTGTCTTGTTCCCCTCATGAGGATACAAAATAGACGTGGCCATATGATATGGGTGTCTTTCCCAAAAGGTCTCAATGTAGCCACCGATGCTTTGCCTCAGCCCGCTTCTCGGGCTGCAACAAAATAATTTCCTCCCAACAGAACGTGATAAATTGAAAGTCTCCTGAACATTGCACTTATACGCTCCGGGGAGCCTCGCCGTTGCCCTGCCTGAGCAAGCATGTTGGTCAGTTATCGAAATCAAGCGAATTACAGTATAGCTGTGCTAAGCTGACCCCCTCACTTCTCTGAGCCAGAACCCAGACACAACTAAAGCGGCGGTGATGGTGGGATCATCAACCCCTTATTATAGCTGTAACTTCAAGTGATGAGGAAACTACCGTAGTGTGCAGAATGCCTCCTTGCCATGGAGCAGGTTGGCTTCGAATATCCAAAAGGGATGCCTCAGTGAATGAGCATCACCCACAACCGAGGCTACGCCACGAAGATTAAGATAAATATGAGTACGCCAAGCTAGTTCGATCCTCTTACCACATGACACCTTTTGGAAAAGCAAGCCACGCAACAAAGATACTGAATGACCTGCATCTGCTGAAATACATTCCCAGTCCTAATTGTCAGGCTCACACATTGCACTGTGGTTGGATGCGTCGGCTTAAGACGAAAATGACACTCTCCTCATGCGTGCAACTAGGCTAATCCATTATTATCCTTTACATGTCGTCAAGGAATTTTTGTCCTTGGGAAACCAACCTAGAACTTGAACATTTCCGTTGAACACATGCTGGTGTGATTTCTGATCATATAGCTTCCGGTTCCGCCACTTCCGGGTCCTGGCGAGGATGCCAAGGCTGGGGTGACAAAAGGCTAACAAAAACTCGAACCGCACGAGCCACGACAAACAAGAAATGAAAGACGTTGCTGGAACAAGTGATGATGCAATATGCACTTAAATGGCCTGCAGAGCCTCAATAAGCTTTTGATGAGCTCTCTGTACAGTGTGGCACGCCAACTAGACTGGACCATACGCCATCAATCAGAGAAGAACAAAGCAATGCGCAGAGCAGATTAAGGTCCTTTTCAATCTGGTATTGATTCGTCTCGCGTGACCATATTCGGTGCAATCCAAATCCAGCATGGCCGAGAAACACGCTGCTTTTCTTAAGTAAAGTCTAATACAAAGCAAAGAGGAAAGTTTGCATAACAGGTTAGTCTGCAGAAAGCTTCACAATTGACTCAAAGTGATCGGAACCTGAGGAAATCTTAAACAACAGTAGCGATCAAGCAAGGCTATCTAGCGCAGATATCTGCGACGGGCCTTCAGCAGTCGTGCAGCTTTCATCGAAACTGGCTACAAAGTCTTTCTTGGCTGATCTTGACTGCGACAGTAATTTGAGTATATCAATTTACAATCAGCCAGAGGCCCTGTGAGCATTGCTAAGCGTGTGACGATTTCGTTAGGCCTTCAACCTCAGAGATATATACAAGTAGAAATCATATCATGGCTCAGCTATCCACCTGTTTAGCAACCGAGGCACTCGATTGAGTGACATCTGAAACTGTTGATTAGGCAAGGACAGGCAGGTGATGGCCTTCAAGCAACCATCAGAGATGTTCCAATGTCAAGGTGACACAGCCCATACTCGCACGGCATGGTCCGGCACAGTGTTCAAACGGCACGGCACGGTCCGCCATGGCGCAGCCGGGTCTTGCAGGTAGAAGTGAGATGTCTGGCCAATAGAAGTGAGGAGTTGGCGAATAGAAATTACTAAGAAGTGAGGGGTTGGGGGTTGGGCTTGCCAGGGGCCTGTCGATGAAAGTGAGGGGTTGGGACGGCACGGGGTCTGTCGATGAAAGTGAGGGGTTGGGACCAACGGTAATGAAGGCTGCTTCGCGACGAGCCCATTCAAGTCGAATGCCTACATTCTCATGCATTGACCATAATTTTAGATCACGGCACAATTTCCGTGTATTATTATCATGGGCGAGACAAGCCGCGAGACAGGCAGATAAGCTAGAGCAAACAGAAGGTCGGCCAGATGAGCTTAGCTTAGCCACAGGTGTTCGAAGGTTGGCGAAGATGGGCTAGTTGTGGCAGTGAGGCAAGCAAATCAAATCTACTAGTCATACTGAGGACTTCTGATGTTCACCAAATCAGCAAATCAGACAACCTTATCATAATATAGTTGGCCCAGGACTCATATCACAAACAGAGACTGTCGCCCTCGCAAGGAAATACCATGTCTGGCAGCGCAAGACCAAAGAAGCCTGGAACGACTTGCATAGTCTCGAGAAGCATTAGTCAGACCAGAACATGGTCGGGGACGAGCACATGTCTTAGAGTCTGCATGTAAAGTCCAAGAAGAGCAAAGCTGATATTGAACAAGGCATTCCAAAGCGCGCGAGGTCACGACCGGGATATGCCGCTGCTATAGCCGAGAGATGGTGCCATCGAGGCAACGAGGACTAGCCTAGCTGTAAACTTGAAGACCGACGCAACCGTTGCGATGCAGCAACTTCACAACTTTGATGTCTTCTTGATGATTTGCGACCATAACACACTCACACACATGCATACAGGGGGAAATAACACATTGTGGTCGCACCTGTGACAGAGACAGGTGGACTGAGCCACAGATAACCACAAAGATAGGTACACTGAAAACATGCACAAAGCACTTGCCGCACTTTGGTGCAGGGGGAAGTTGGATCGTAGGAGGGCCCACAGAAAAGCAGCTGCGCCGAATACCCCTGGAGTAGCAGCTTGCAGGATTGGTCATGTGGGGATGCAAAGTTTTGGTGAATAGCCCCCAGCTGGGGATCCAACAGCTCTTGCGTCACGCTAAGGCTGCGACAGCGCGAGCCAGAAGGCTCACCGCCTGGGAGAGTAAGCAGCAGACACATCTAACTCTTGAAATACCAGCTCACGCTCACAGGTCCATGTCTATGCAATTCTATCTTGTGCTCGTGACACACTTGGTGCTGAGTCTCAAGAATGAACTATATTATGACTGGGATCCGCCCTTCAGTGGCGCTGGCATAATACACCTGGAGACTACCTCGAGTGTCGCTTCAAGACGAATATGAAGCCAGACGACGCATCACGCCCAGAGATTCTACTGGACGTTCTGAAGCCCACTCTTGGGAAGAAAGCCCCAAGGGTGTTACAGTACTCAACCTCAACAGAGCTCGTTGGAAAGAAAAATCAGCCATCTTTGTGCTGGTGGGCAAGATTGAGTCGGTTGACAAGATTGACAGACTCAAGGCTAGCCTGTTCAGCGTTGGTCAATGACTCATAGTTGCTACGCCCTTCCCGCCATGATCGAGATCAGGAACAAAATCAGTTCTTTGCATAATATCATCTCGACAACAGATGCGAGACCAATGGAGTACAACCGCTGATCTGCAAGGACGATTCGCTTCAACGGCTGCTTTGTGTAGCTGAAGGCAAGCGACATCCCACGTCTTTTAGTATGCCACGTGGCCTTCACTGGCAGCGCAGCTACCTGTGGCGTGTGAAGAATTAAGAATTGTGAATACCAGTGCAAGCCTGGGAAGCGGATCCCGTCGGGAGGCGCCAAGGCGAACCCTTGATGTGAAGGTTACAAGTCAATTGAGTAAAGATGTCACCACGCTCCATAAGTCTTTTTGAATGCACACCTCAGCAATAACTGTTTTCATACGCAGCAGGAGTGCGCATATCCAAAAACATCAAGTTGCAACTTGCTGCTTCGAGTGCATCCTCACTCTGAGGAGCTTGCCCATCGCTTGCATCAGATCGGCCGCTCCAAGAATCCGGTAGGTCTCTGCGGGCTCGCCATGAGCAGAACTTGTGGCTATGGCTCTCAGAAGATCGAAGGGTTTGATTTGTTGCCTGGGAGACCAACTGCTTCCCAGAGGTGAGGTGGGATTGTGTGTGGTGCTCTACGCGCTTCCTGAGTTGAAGACGAACGCGGTTACCCTTGATCTCGCCTAGACTAAGCTGAGCTGCCCTAGGTGAAGTCGTTCCAAAATTAATGCTTGGTATTGTAGCAAGACGCCACCACGCACTTGACAGGACCACCCCAACAGTGCAATCACTGACGTGAGCCTAGACTATGATGGGATTGCCTGTCATTACATGTGAGTGTAGTCTTGCAAATGAAGAGGGAGAGCCTGGAAGCCGGCTACGTTCTCAAGCTTCATTGTGCCCTCAACAAGGCAAGGGGCTCCCAACTACGACGCCACATGCAACACGTTGCCTCTACCAGGCCAGCCCTGACCCCTGATAAGCGGCGCCATTGGCTTCTGATCGATGCATGACGCATTGGCAAGCAACCCAATCCACGATACAGTACAAGATCATGCTCTGCGTAGATCAAGTCGCAGACACATGTCTAAGTTGTAGTAACTCCGCGGTCGATGTGCCAAGCACAAGATTGCCCTGACACAATCAAACAGGTCTTCCTTTCTCGCCTACCAACAAGGAACACGCCGCCAGGGCCCTAGTTTACATCAAGCAGGCCTGCGCAGGAGTCTTGATTCTCGCGTCTATCAGCTGGTCCTTGGCGAAGCCTGGCCAAGAATTTCGCTCGCTTGGATTAGGCGAGAACTGTGTTCATGACCCGAAGACGCCTGACTTCATATCTTATCGAGTCGGACCCATCAATGCGCGCCCACTGGATGGGTTGCAATATGTATCATGGGCAGTATGATGCTTGTGGCGTGTGTTCTCATTACCAAGAGGCGTCCAATGACAAACTTCTAAGTACGAACCCAATTGGAAGCAGTGTCTGTTTGAAACATTCGCAAACGCTTGTTTTGAAAGCCACAGATAGGTCATGCGTGCTCGTCAGGAATGCACCATGAAAGAACTGATACACATCGTCTTGAAAAAATAGCTAGCTTCAAGTCGGACGTACCAGTACACAGGTAAAATAATCTGGGCGCATGCTCCTGAGGTGATTCGCATAGGAAGCAATCAGATAGTGAATCTGTCCACGTCCGCATACTGCCTGGGAGCCTTGCAATGAGCTTCGCAATGATCTGCGCAGAACAAATCGGAGTTGCTGCACCAAGGCAAGGCCATGGGGCTGGCATGCCTATGTTCACCCGCCTCGGTATCTGTTAGAGCCAAGATTCAGATAAGCCAACTCGAAGAAGCGGCCCTCCCTGCAGCAAGGACACATGTGGCAAGCATCTGAATCTGCAAACACATAACTTGTGACATAAGAGATGTTCTTCCGCGCCATATTGAAACTGCCCTTTAGAAGCAATCAGCGAAGAAGCACGGACCATGTGGATGGAGGATGCAACTATGTTGCTTGAACCAGAGGGTGCACTAAATTCTTGCGGTGAGATCAGCAGAATCCCAAAATCCAGACAATCTGATGCATCATCAGAATGATCAGCTCCAGATATCACGGAGTACTCCCTGGACCCAAAGCACTTTCGAACAGAGGCCTTCTGGCTCATACAATAGACAACATCCAATGATACAGTGCTAGGAAGTTGGCATTCCATCGAAATCATTGCAGAATGGAAGATGCATGGAAGAAAGAGAGCAACGACCTGTTCTAGAGTGCAGCCTATACAGGGCTGTATACTTGCAAAGCTCAAGTATAACTTCATTTTGCTTGCTGCTGTCTTTAGTGGCAAATTGCTTTACAACTGAGACCATAAGGCAAGGAGGCAACCGTTCACAGAATATGCGGACTGTGTAACACGAAACCAAGACATGACGATAAAAAAATCATGCCTGCTTTACCCTTTAGGGTTCTGTCACAAACTATGGCAAAGCCAGTCTACGATAAGGAAGGCCCATGGCCGCATACCACTCAGTTCCAGCGGCGAATCGCATTGCTTCGGCGGCCGAGGTGCTTGCCACTGATCAGGGACTCATGTGTCTCTTTATTCCATCAACTGTGCCAGAAACGGCTAGATTACCATTGTCGCGCCCACCGGCGATTTTAAAGGCCAACACCCTGTTTGTACGCAATCAACAAGAGATGCGCGCACATAAGCGATCGCAGCTCGACAAGAGCTTACAGAGTTTTAACCCTTGGCCAAGGCAGACGCGCCTACATCGCTGCAAACGCCTAAGCCTGCCTGCCCAGTGTGTAGCACAGGCAAGGGACCCGGACGCCTGGACTATGCAAGCACCCGCATGCAGGTCCTGGACGTACCCCAGCACCTGTATGTGGCCCCGGCGGCAACCTAAACGCCTGAGCGCACCCAAGCATATATGCGCCGCCCTGATTAGCGATGCCAGTGCATGGGCTTATAGAACGATCCGCATGTAGCCCCAGCTGGATTAGGCCTTTTCAAACATACGTGTATCACCCTGGCTGGGGATGAAAGCGCCTGGACTAAGCAAGCGCCAGCATTTGGACACCCGAATGCACCTCCACCGGGGTATCCAATCACCTAGGTGTAGCAGAACTCCTGCGTCTAGCCCTGAAGTGACTCCTGGAGGTTCATAAACATACATGCGCTTAGAATGTGAGCAGGGTTGTACCTGCAATTGAGCGTGAAGCATGCATGTTCTCTGCATGTGCACCTTGTGACTGCTGCGGCAGCCAATCACAATTCTGAGGGCAGTCTTCTTGACTGCTGCGAGATGGCTATGGAAAGGTCAGGTCTCTGCGAAATGGCAAGCAGTCTGCCCAATTCTGGGCATTCAATTCAAGGGTTGTAAACAACGGTTGCATAGGGAGCTATGAATCTTACTATCGTATTCAATTCAACTTTGTCTGCCATGGACTGAAAGCCTTCAAGACAGGGCATCAACACACTGGATCTGTGGATGCACTTGTCCTAGTACACCGCATCGGCGTGAAACGTTAACGCATGAGTTGGAGTTAGGGCTTCGCTCAATCATATGATTGCAGCTAGAACGGAGCTAGACGATAGTGGCAGTAAACATGACATCTGGGCTCGGACGGCAAAAACATGACTCATGTGTGAACCATGTCTACGCCTGAGATGGTATTGCATGTCTCAGCTCAGGCCAAGAGTGCAATGACATGGTCGCTTGAGGCGCTGTCAGGCCTCACATTTTCCAGATATCCCAAGACAGCCAAGGGTCCATCCAGCTGCTCAAACATAAATTCAGGAATTAATTACTGTAGACTCAGGAGTCAGCTTGAGTGGATGGCATGGTACATGCGGAGTCATGTGAACTGAATCCAAGGCTAAGCACTGTCGGAAAATCGTCCCTCTGCAAAAGTGACAAGTCGCGTGCACCGAAGGGGATTTGATTGGGCACACTGACAAAAAGCTTGAAACGCCAAGAAACACACACGCACACACAGTTTCTCGTACATCTCAGAATCGTCATAAAATCTGTCGCCACGTCTCGAAGGGCATGGAGACGAGGGAAGGGGGCGGTAAAGGGGGGCCCTCGGGCTTAAACAAAAATCAGTGAGATGGAAAAGCTCAGGTCAGCCAAAGCCCAAAGTGAAAGATCAGAGGGCTGGCCAAAGCCGCAAGGTGTAAGGCTGGACGTGGCCTAAGGATTCGTTCCCTTGTATCTTGCCATACTTTTTGCGGCGTAGCGACTCAACCGCAGAGTAACGCCAGACTACGAGAGAAGCACTACTCCTATCTTAGGAGTACTCCTCGAGGTTTTCGAAAATAACTTCTCTACCATGCTATCATGTATGCTCAATTCATTAAAATGCCGCAATCCTTCTTTGAAGCTTGATCAGAGCCAGGCGAAGGGTACGCCCAACATGTTCAACATGTTACTCAATGTTGCACTGGGAGCCATCCTGTGGCAATGAACCGCCTTATCAACCCTACAACAAGTGTCGGAGTGCATTGAGCGGACAAGACGTCGAGGGGGGCGTGTGTGCGTGTGCGTGAGGAAGGTCGGCAGTGGCCAGCTTAAAACGCCCTCTGTCGCACGTCACGTCCGCCCGAGATTGGAATAGCTATGCAAGATGTGTTTGTCAAGCAACAGTATGCCAAGTATTGGCAAGTGGCCCCGAAACGAAGCAAGCGCAAATGACTTCTTTCTTTCTTTCTATTGGAATATGAACCACGCTTTCCTTTTGGCCCTTGATGTAAAATTATACAATCCATAGTGTGCAGGCTGAGCACACAAAGTCATTGTCTGCACGCTGGGTGACGACGGGGTCTGTTCTTTTGATTGCGAAAGTCTTAACAGCATACGGCAGATATCTTGTACAACTTTAAGAAGAGTCCTCAACAAGGGTCGCAGGTCTTGGAAAGTCTAATCAACAACTCTTGGGTGCGTTACTTGATGCTCAAACCAACTCCCTCAACGCAGACGTAAAGATAGTGTGAGCTTGTGCGGGTGTACCTACTTCAGCTCAGACAAGACTGTATTATCACTCCATATTGAGGCGATTCTTCTAGACCTTTCATTCGTCGCACGTCAGGCTGATTTGCAAACACGATACTGCGTGACTGCTCTGATGTCACACCCAAGACCATGACGAAGGCCACACCGTCACACATTGGTCCGCCCGCCTTGGAAGAAACCATTCCAAGAGAATATCATGAGTGGGGGCCATAGTGCTCCGACAGACCACGCGTGCGACAGCCCACAATCGCGCGCTCTGGGTCTTGAGGAGAATATGCTCAGATGCGCTTGCCGACATGAAGCTGGAGTTCACTGTCGGGTGGAGCTGCCCTTTGATGTGAGGTTGTCCGGGGTGGCACAGGGTTGTGATTGTTGTGTCACATCAAGTATGCATTGAGTTTACAAACAAGCGTCAGGTCAATGATTTCGTGAAAGTCAGCATCGCCACGAGTATATCAGTATATCTAATATCTGTTCATTGAGAACTATCTAGCAGACCGTGGGAGCCGGCCGGGGCGGCTGGCTCCCATGGATCGTGGAAGCCAGCTGTGGCGGCCGGCTCCCACGGATCCGTGGGAGCCGACCATGTTGGCCGGCTCCCACGGTAGAGCCGGCGGGACCACAATCTCGAAATAAAAAAAAACACACACACATGCGGGAACCGACTTTTTTTGAAATCCAAGTCTGTGAGAGAAGTCCTTTACCTCCTGTGGTGAATACTGATCGAGTACTGCGCATCGACATCACAGCCAGGTCTAGAAGAGCCTTGTCACCAAGTGATTACACTAAAAGTCTGTATCGGAAAGGTCGTCACTCTATCCATATCAGAAGCCGACGAAGAGAAGACTTGTCCGAGACCAATGATGAAATCTCTTGTGCTTCTCGTTTGATCGCATGTGTTCAAGTTGTTGCTTCCACGCGATGCGCGTGCCATTGTTGTTATCATTGTACATAATGTCATTATGTTATTTTCTCTGTTAATGTTCGGAACATTGTTCGGAACGTTTGGAACGTGCGGAACGGAACCTTCGGAACATTTTCAAAATCCGGGAACGTCGTTCGGTTACAACACAGTCATCACCACATCCACCACGACAGCAGCCTGACGACCTTAGTTGTCGGAATCAACCTCGTCAAATTATTAGCAGCACCGCAAACACAACTGTTACCAGTTGTAATGTCATGTGGCACAATTATTAACGCCATCTAAGTTTCACATTAGTCATCATCAGCAGAAGCAGCAACAACACTGGCACAACGCTTGCCGGCACACTGATGCATATGTTGTTGATGCGCGTCGCTATTGTTTTTCTTCACCATCGACAACAGTATCATCGTCATGTTCATTATCATCCGTATTTGCCCAGACAATACGGTCCAGTCAATGCTCTGAACCAACCACTACATGTTGGCGACGATGTTTTGTAGGCATGGGACCTTCTGGCTTGTGTGGTCCCCACAAGCATCATCCTATTGCACTTCTGAACTACTTCCTTGCAAACAGAAGCCTTGGGATAGCATTGACGCAGAGAAAGACAGCAACTGAAAGTACACAAAAATCATGCGAACTCCATGGTAATATTCTGGTATTCTCTTCTCAACAATATCATAAGAACTACCTTCATTCTTAACACACCATATTTTTTATGGTTTTCGCCATAATTAATATGTGCCTTGAAATTGGCAACCTCCTCCAACTCGAGACGCCGCCAACTAAGCATCCTCGCCAGCGTAACGCCGTTGGCATTGCCATTCCAACCGCAACAATCATGGCCATCGCCCTCGTCGAGAGGAACTCGATAAGACGTGACAATGATATCTTGGTTACGGCTTCATTGGATGAAACATGAGCCGACTCAAGCTTAGCTTGAGTCTAAGCTGGTCAGAGTAGATATTTTCGAGCCCCGACGAAGCCACTTGTCGATTTGGAGCCCACCAGGGCGTCACTTAAAGGAAGCGCTGGCTTCATCAACCAAACAGAGCAGCGATTATCTTTAAAGCAAGGTCGATGCTTGGGGTCTTACAAGATTCGCTACGCAAAGGTTAAGCAAAGCAGACCTTGTCTAATCCAGCAGCTCCGAGACTTGCTAAGATCATCCGACGCACCTCGTGATAGCCAAACTCCTAGAGGAAATGCGGGATATGCATGAAAGCAAACCTACAAAGCATGAGAAACGGTTGACATCCTGGAGGGGCAGCGTGCAGCAGACTTCAGTAGGCCTGTCAGATAACGGCGTTCAAGCATCTTTATCAAGCCCAAGCACATAGGTGTGTCTCATGTCTCAACATCTCATCACCGACGAAGCAACATGAAGCAACTACCTCTCAACAGACGCCTTGGAATGACTTGAGCATCTAATCTGTCACATCCAGAGGCCACGTTTGGCGGGACACTGCTCTTGCTTAGAACAGACAGAACGTACAGTAACAGATGTGATGTACTACCAAACCTCAGCCAACATTTGGCAAACATTGATTGACGTGTGGCATATCTGAAAGAATTCAACCAGTGCTGCCACACTAACTTCTTGCACTTAGCAAACGTACGCAAGCTTCGACTCAGGGCAAGGGTTAGCATCCGGGGGAAGGGCAACGCCAACTAGATAGTGAAGTGCCTGAGCATGCGACTCAATTAATTGAACCTGGTATGCATGGGTCACTGCTATGCCTTAACATGTTCTAGGTGGACGCATGCCTGGAGCACCTTGAGTAAAAAGTTGAACATTAGGCGTAAAATCCTTCGAGCAAGTGTCTTGTCGTGCCTCAGCCCGCAATGCCGTTCTCATCAGATGCTCCGGCGGTATCACAAAACTCCTATGAGAAACGACGACCTTCTGGTGGCTGTCATAGCAGCCGGCGGCCATCTGGCCTGCCCTTGCTTGCTTGCCGTCGCTTCGGCTTTGCAAACCTGTCCTAGGTTTGAGCGGCACTTACTTCTGACGGGGAAGAGGACCCATGTGCAAGACATTATTTCTTGTGTGTGTATGTCCTCTGGACAGAACTGTGGAGCCTGGGATGACCCACAGCGGTGGTGCGCGCGGCACCCTGCGCAACATTCCACCTCTTTTTGAAATAAGGGCAGGAAAGGGTGACCGCGGTAGTTCCACGGGGGAGGGCAGACAACGCATCAGTAGCCTAAGCCAATCCAGGGCTCCGTCCCAGCATATATGACGTCCCTACTGCAACGACAGCCATATGCGGCGGCAAGCGGCAGCATCTGCAGGCTCCAGGCTCCTACTGTAACGACAGCCATATGACGGGGCCGGCCGGCGGCGGCCACTGCGGCGGCAAGCGGCAGCATCTGCAGGCTCCAGCAGCCGAGCAGTGCGGCAGTTTGGCGGCGGCCGCCCAGGCCAAGGCGGGCAAGGCGCCGGCCGCCACTGCGCGCCAAGGCGGCGCGGGCGAGTCACGGCGGCAGGCGGCCGTTGCCCGAGGCGGCCCCCCAGGCGGCCCCCTGGCCCGAGAGGCGGCACCAACAACCACAATGCGTGTTTGATAGTTAGCTCCACCTGGCAGCAAATCACAATCGCTCAAGAATTTTGCGCGCGAGGCACAAAGCCATGGAGCACTGTATTTGTTGTGGTTGGTGCTCTATCAGACACGCAAGACTAAACAACAGCCGACGCATGCCTGTCGGAGCTTATCGCAGTGGCCTGCCTTAGAGCGCCTTAGAGAAAGTGAGAGCTGCAAAAAACATGGCAGCAAATCACAGTCGCTCAAGATTTTTTGTGCGCGAGGCACAAAGTCTTGGAGCACTGTATTTGTTGCGGTTGGTGCTGCATCAGACTCGCAAGACTTCTGAATCATGCAAATGCAGGCCTGTCGGAGCTCATCGCAGCGGTGTGCCTTAGAGCGCCTTAGAGAAAGTGAGAGCTGACACCACCTGGCAGCAAATCACAATCGCTCAAGAATTTATCTGCGCGAGGCGCAAAGTCTTGGAGCACTGTATTTGATGTGGTTGGTGCTGCATCAGACACGCAAGAGTTCTTAGCCTGCCGGAGCTCGTCGCAGCGTTGTGCCTTAGAGCGCCTTAGAGAAAGTGAGATCCCACACCACCTGGCAGCAAATCACAATCGCTCAAGAATTTTTGTGCGCGAGGCTCAAAGTCTTGGAGCACTGTATTTGCTGTGGTTGGTGCTGCATCAGACACGCAAGACTTCTGAATCATGCAAATGCAGGCCTGTCGGAGCTCATCGCAGCGGTGTGCCTTAGAGCGCCTTAGTCCTTCATGGGCCCGCTGCAGAGACGAGAACTTGGGAGTGTGCCTTCACGACTGGAAGCGGATGAGCTTCTATGTTGAGCGCTTTCCAACAGCACACTCTATTTAGCAAAACTTGATATCAAAACATGAAATGCCATGAGCGAACACGGCTGCCAGATATGACCGACATCGATAGACTTGCTGATGCACATTTGCAAGGCGTACGAGACTTTCAACTTGACCATGCGATGCTCTACCCCATGACTGCAATGCAGCATGGAAATCACTTTGGCATCGAGAGCGAAGCACTACAATTTTTCCAACTGTGCTCCTTCGTTTGCTTCCTCTACGCAACTATGCCTCTGAGCTTTTGAGTGTTGCAACCCTTCCTGCCTTACTACCATGCAAGCTGCCGGAATTAACATAAGGAAATCGCAACGTATAACCGCTGGCTGTCGAACTTCTAAAGTTAAAGAACTAGGCTTTTGAAAGAGCCACCACTGCAGGAGCAACGACTGTGGGATTGAATGGGCCTCTCACCGCGGGAGCAGCTACTGTGGGAGCTACCACTCTCGGAGCAACTGCCGTAGGAGCGATTGGCGAAGCATATGTTGGAACAACCATTGCAGGAGCAGTACGATGACCATCAGATTCGTACCGCGATGGGACATCATCATGTGGTCGATTCGAAAAGTTACCTTCGCAGGGATTTGCCCGCCAGCAAAACACATGTGTTAATCTTATCGTCTATGTGTTTTTCTATGGGGGCCTATTGCCTGCAAGTGTTTTGCTCTGTGGAATTCCGAAGGAAGCGCACTTGTGCAAGCACATTAATGGTACATGACCAAGTCGCGGCCTCTTCATATTTCTAATTGAAACCATGATACATCGATATCTGCGGCCACTGTGGTGTGTCATCACATGGATGGTCCAAAGTACGTTGCCATGGTTTTGTGCAAGTTTGTTTCTGTTTCGCACGTCTTGGGTAAACCCCTGTGGCGACACTCAAGTGCTTCAGATATCTAAGACTCTCTCAGAGGAGCATGCCATCAAAGAAGATCATGTTTATCCGCCGACCCTGCGACATCAAGGATCCGGCGTGTGAGAGCAAACCCTTGTTTGAGCAATAAAAGCCAAATTCAGCAACTACGATGAATGAGACCCAAGAGTCCTTAGCAATGTCCATTGCCGTTCGGCCTTTGATGTCGCCCTGATCTGCAGCGGTGAAGTCCTGAAACTTCAAGAAAAACTACTGCTAATGATGATGGATAACTGCTGAAGGAAGACGCTTACTGGAATTGCATCCTCAACCCCAAACTTCCTCCGAAGAACATGGCTGCTGGTCGAAGCATCATGCTGGCTCTGGACATCAGGCCGACGACGCCTTCTCTCGCGTCTCAGTCTGGTAGGAGCTGCTGAATGGGACTTTGATTTGGCAGCCGCCTCTTGCGGCTTGGCATTGCAGGGGCATGGTCACAACTTCCAATTTCTGAGGCCAACTGGAATGCAAGTCATGAATTCACGAACATGTTTTTTGAATCCGCTTCTGAAGCAAGACACATCAAGACACTCCACAAGACGAAGAGAAAAGAGAGGAGTGATGGGAGGTGGAGTAGAAATCGCAGGACAAACGTCGCAAGTTGTTAGCCTTGCACTGGGCTCGGTTTGATGAGAACCAGTGCAGGCCTGGGCTAGCTCAGCACTTTAACACGGCTCTCGTCGATGTTCCTCTAAACCAGGGGGAGTGCAGCCATCATAATATATCTCAGCAGCCGGCGTGATGCGCCCTCTCTCAGACCGGTGAAGCAAGAAATAATCAAGGAACTGCTGGCAAGTAGATCACCTAGTACAACTGCAAAGCATGCACATGCAAGATTCCTCGCAACCCAAGATGGCCTGGCAGATGTCGCCAGAAGCCTGCTTGCAATTTATAACACATGAGGATTTGCCAAATAGAGTGCATACCCTAGCATTTAGATCGTGACTGCCACCCTTCACCTGTGTTGGCCAGACCTGGCCAGCCCAGGAAGTGTCATACAAACTTTTCATTCTGAACGCATACCAACGGGCGAGACAAGATGGTAAGCACGAATGGCATTGGATGCTGCTCCTAGAAGCTTTGGTCCACGCTCCTACTATTCTGGTACTAGTATGTGTTACAACTCCGCTGTGTCATGGGCTTCGGAGATGATCGCGTGGTGACAATCACGACGCAGATGAGATCACTCAGATTCCATCACTGTAAAGGTCTGCAAATTACACATGACGTGAGAGTGACGGGCACCTAGTGTAGATTCAGGTCTCCGTGCGGCTGGAATCGAACGACATACCACAAGAGTCGCCTGTGGGCGACAAAGAAGTTGACACTGGTGGTCAATCTGTCCTTTTGCAAGCCTGCTGTTTGTCTTGGACGACGATTCTTTGTCCACAGGGTGCATCAGGCCATCGAGCCTGCGATGACTTAAGTGCCCGCTCCCTATGCCGTCAATAGAGAACGCCCCAGCTCTCTTGCATCCCTGCCGCAAGCAGAACATCATCCCTCACAGTGACATCCACAGCACGACAAACAAGAGTAGAGCAGCACTGGAATTATCGCAATTGAGCTTTTCCAAAGGGAAACACGCTTCTGCAATGTGGTTCGCGACTGAGTCAAGTGGCTAAGATTGGTAGATTGTGAGTCAAGTCATCCCGTATGCTGATCGTAGATGAGCCGAGCCACAGCAACGCCATGGGTTCCTCATGGTTACCGCAATGATTAGGCCAAAGCAAAGCCTAGGAACACAATATCTCTGTACTTCCTCATCTTTTGACAAGCCCACCTGCGCGCACATCACCAAGGTCGCAACTGCGAAGCCTGAAAACTGACCTCCCCCATCCAGTGCCACGGCTTCGCAAAGGACTTCCAAATAACACTTTGAAATTATTATTTTTTATGCGCTATCTCGCTCGATTGCCTTGCGGTCAAGCAACTTACTCATGTGGGTGGATGCCATAAACGACAAACTAAAGAAAAACATGGCACTGTTGTGCAACTTAAGAGCTCTGCAGGCAATACAAGTCCAACGCAAAAGGGAGACAAGCGTCTGCACTAGCGATTGGACTGCCAGAGGAGCCTGATAAAAAAGGGTGCCTAGCACATTCGTCATGCGGATGGCTTGGAGCTATTTCAGCGAATCCACAAGACTCCACAATGCGAGAAGTCGGCAACCAACTGCCTTGCCACTGCTTACCTGACACATTTGTTCTTGAGGCCGGTTTGTCTTCCAGCGTCAGCCGCAGCACACCAAACCAACGACTCAAACGACGTAAGAAGCATCCAATGGCGTAGGACTGGAGCTGCTGACAGGACCAGAGGCAAGCAAGAGGCGGATAGCAGTATGGCAATGAGTGCATGATCATTCGCATATGTCGACAGCTGCTTGAGAACTTTTGTGCCTTGGGGCTGAGCTGTTTTGAATCATTGTGCGCAAGGTTATTTCCAGACAAGCAACATGTTAGTACAAGGTAGTAATTTGCGTACAGTTGCTCAACTTATCTTCCTGCTTTCAAAGAACAGTATGATTTCAAGACCACACCATATGAACTGCCTGAATCTCACTGACTCGTTCAAACAATTGCACCTTTAGATTTTTCAAAGGAGCCAAATAGGCCCACGTTCTAGGAAAGATACAAACGATGCAGATAGCTGCCCATTCACAATGGGGACAAACGCCTACATTGCCCCTGGAATGCGAAGAAATTTAAAGCAACCATATTTACCAACTGGCAAGAACCCGAGAACAGACAGCGTCAACACCTTAAATATAGGTCTTCCTGTCCCATAGGAGGGACGGCCAAAGCACATGCGAAACCCCAACGCAACTTGAAAAACAAACACAGTGCTGACCCCGAACACCATATGTTAAAAGCTGTTGCAGAACGCCTGTCTCACATCACCCACGATGGGGAACTGGAGGAACAAATACATGCTGTCTCAAAAGGCATCGTCGCGTAACTATTTTTTGGAACGAAAAGAGCTGCACAGCATGCGGTTTTGCCACTCTTCAACTGTGTTGAACACCGCAAACATGTCTGATATTACGCAAGTCATGACTTGAGTCGGGAGTGACGAAGCGAACTTGTCATGCAGAGCCATGTTTCCCTTTTCAAGTCGTCGAGCCAAGCTCATGCACATTGTGACAAGCTGTAAGAGTCTCCTGCGTGGAAGTATCTCGCCAGCTGCGCGAATCGTCCTCCACAGATTTGAGGCTAACTCAAGCCAGTGACGCCACAGACCTGCATCTCAATGTGACCAAAACTACCCATATATTGAGTTGACCATCTGCATGAATGAGATACACTTTTGCCATGAGGAACCAATGTAATGATCGGGTGAAACCTCACTCAGCTCTTGTCTGGACTTGAATGGGGCCACACTGAGACATGTCTCTGACCTCGAACATCTCCATTGATTGCTGTCCTAATTTTGGTTTCATAATTGACGCATGCTGCAAATTGTCAGACCCAGAGCAGCCAAGATCTTGTCCGTCCCCAACCAGGTAGCATCGCAGAGGCAGCCCACATTTAGGATCCTGGGCTATGCATGTACTGAGTAATCAGAGAAAGCCGCACGATGACAATAACAAAAGCTCTGGTGAGCTCCCAAAGGTCCGGAGCAATGGCCAAAGTGATCGTTCCCCTTAAGCTACAAATTCTTACAATGGGCGCAGAGGTCAAGAAAGGTCCCAGCCGATTGCGGTGTCCAGTGTCGAACTTGAGCCAGGGGCCATGAAGCGGCATGTGGGTCGCAGATGGAGTCGCAGAACCAACAAAGTCTGGAGTAGAGTCATAGAAGGACAAGAGAACAAAGACACAGGTGTGCGGAGAGTGTGAAGAAAAAAACAAGAGAACTTGTGCACAAGCTACAGCAGAACGCATTGGAGGCTCCTGGCTGTGGATCAGAGATACTTCCAAAAAGTAGACTGAACAAGCGCAGATGAGCAAGCGAATACATCTTTGGGGCTAGGCCTATAGAAGTGCTCAGTACAATGAATTCCCGAAAGATAAGGCAAGAGAAAAGAACATGATGAACAACGCAATTCGAGATCGAGGAGGATCGGCTGCAATTTCCACCAGCCAGACCCCTCACTTCCATTAGCCAGACCAACACCCATAACTGCAGAGGTGTCGCTTGTATTCGACACAGGCAGAGCCTCAGATCTTTGAACTGGTGCGATATACTCTCAATAAGCGATGGGAGCCACAATTGCCTGTC
>JACLAC010015633.1_pt1 | contig 18479 bp, 13 predicted proteins | sample 8027881 | NCBI WGS metagenome assembly JACLAC01 (sample SAMN15725517, study PRJNA655200) | protist metagenome | isolation source: fluorescence activated cell sorting (FACS) single amplified genomes of... | place: Spain: Blaines Bay Microbial Observatory, Mediterranean Sea | collected 2016-01-19 | reverse complement strand
GACAAATTTAAATCAATTAGCACGTGTTGGCGGTATAGACCCTTTAATAGGACGAGAAAAAGAGCTTGAACGCACCGTTCAAGTATTATGCCGTCGCCGTAAAAATAATCCGTTACTCGTTGGAGAATCCGGCGTAGGTAAAACAGCTATTGCAGAAGGGTTAGCATGGCGGATTGTTGAAGGGGATGTGCCTGAAATTATAAAAGACTGTGTGATTTACTCATTAGATATAGGCTCGTTACTTGCTGGGACTAAATACCGGGGGGATTTTGAAAAACGATTCAAAGGTATTTTAAAACAGCTAGAAAAAGAAGAGCATGCGATCCTTTTTATTGATGAGATCCATACGATTATTGGTGCGGGTGCAGCATCAGGTGGACAAGTAGATGCGGCTAATTTAATTAAGCCTCTATTGTCTAGCGGTAAATTACGCTGTATCGGTTCTACTACTTACCAAGAGTTTGGTAGTATTTTTGAAAAAGAGCGCGCTTTAGCACGTCGTTTTCAAAAAATAGATGTGGTTGAACCGTCATTAGATGATGCAACTAAGATCCTAATGGGACTTAAATCAAAGTATGAATCACATCATGAAGTGAGATATACCAATAAAGCTATTCGCGCTGCGGTTGAGCTGTCGGCTAAATATATCAATGAACGTCATCTACCCGATAAAGCAATTGATGTTATTGATGAAGCTGGGGCACGGTGTCGTTTAGCCCCTGTCAGCAAGCGTAAAAAAACAATTGGTGTTACTGATATTGAATACATGATTGCCAAAATGGCAAGGATCCCTGAAAAATCAATATCATCAACGGATAAAGACACCCTTCAATCTCTGGAGCAAAAACTTAAAATGCTCGTATTTGGGCAAGATGATGCGATCAGTGCTTTATCTGAAGCTATTAAGTTAAGCCGAGCAGGGTTAGGGGAAGAAAATAAACCTGTAGGCTCTTTTTTATTCGCAGGCCCTACAGGTGTGGGGAAAACAGAAGTAACGGTTCAGCTTGCTCGCTCTATGGGAATTGAGCTTTTACGTTTTGATATGTCTGAATATATGGAGCGTCATACTGTCAGTCGCTTGATTGGTGCTCCTCCGGGTTATGTGGGTTATGATCAAGGGGGATTATTAACAGAAGCGGTAATAAAACATCCTCATTCCGTTGTTTTATTAGATGAAATTGAAAAAGCGCACCCTGATGTGTTTAATTTATTACTGCAAGTGATGGATAACGGTTGTTTAACGGATAACAACGGGCGTAAAGCAGATTTTAGAAATGTTATTTTAGTGATGACAACCAACGCCGGTGTGACAGAGACCGTGAGAAAATCAATCGGCTTGATCCAACAAGATCATAGTCATGATGCAATGTCTGAAATTAAAAAAGTATTTTCTCCTGAATTTCGTAACCGCTTAGATAATATTATTTGGTTCAATCATCTTGAAAAAGGCATTATTTTACAAGTTGTTGATAAATTTATTGTTGAATTGCAAGCGCAATTAGATGCGCGTGGCGTTTCTCTTGAAGTGACCGATAATGCAAAGCAATGGTTGGCTGATAAAGGTTATGACAGAGCAATGGGCGCCCGTCCTATGGCACGCGTGATGCAAGATCATGTTAAGAAAAACCTTGCGAACGAATTGTTATTTGGGTGCCTTGTTAATGGCGGTACAGTAAAAGTTGATATTAAAAATGAAGAGTTGGTATTTTGTTTTTCGGATGAAATGGAGCTTGCTTAAATCTCACTTTGCTTAAACACGTTTTTTAAATATGAATTACAAACAAAACCCAGCTATTATTGCTGGGTTTTTTGTATTCGCGTGGCGTGAAGATTAACGTGCGCGGAAGATAATGCGACCTTTTGATAGATCATAAGGTGTCATTTCAACAGTCACTTTATCCCCTGTTAGGATACGGATGTAGTTTTTACGCATTTTGCCAGAAATATGCGCAGTAACAACGTGACCGTTTTCTAATTCAACGCGAAACATGGTGTTTGGCAAGGTGTCTAGAACGGTGCCTTGCATTTCAATTACGTCTTCTTTTGCCATTTAATCCTCTTGGGCTATCTTCAGCCATTTTTTGACCGGCGGATAATGCCTTGATTGATTCAGTCTGTAAAGTTTTAGGGTCAGAATTCTACCCCTTTGCCTGCTCAGTGACCAGAAAAATCATGCTGTATTGGTTGTTATCTGCTCAATCAAATGCGATCTGCAGAATATGGGGTGTCACAATGAATGATCTCATACCTGATAAACGTGTAAATCCAGTAAGGTGGCAAGCAATTCTCCCCATAAAGAGATATATACCCTTCATCCTTGAAGTTGCAGATGTGTTGGCTTTGCTCATTCACCCTAATCACATAGTTTATCTATGCTCATGGGGATTCATTCGCTAGCTGCCTTCCTGCATCTTCAAGATAGTTTTAAAGTATGGTCTTAATTTATAGGCGATGAATTAAATTAACTAATCCATTCGCCATTAATAAAGCGTTCATTAGGTTTGAATTTAGTTTTGTAATTCATCCCTTGGCAATTATCAATTTGATATCCGAGATAGACCCAAGGAAGATCAAGCTTTTTGGCTTTTTTTATTTGTGAAAGAATACAGAGAGATCCTAGTGAATAATGATGCTCAGGTTCAAAAAAAGTATAAAGTGCACTTAATCCAGAAGGGACAATGTCAGTAACTGCGATGGCAATCAATATATTATTTTCATAAACGTGCATAAAAGTTACATTTTGCCATTGGCTATGAGTGAAATCTATGAACTCATCTTTGTTAGCAGGGTACATACTCCCTGTATTATGGCGTTGACTAATATAACGTTCATACAATGAAAACCAATTATCATCTAAATTACTTTTAAATAAAACATTGAGATTTTTTAATTGTTTTAAATGCTTTTTCTGACTTTTTGACGGGTGAAAATCCAGCATATTAATGCGTAAAGAGTGGCATGCCTGACAAGTATCACAATAAGGGCGATAAATATTATTTCCCGTGCGACGATAACCTGATTGGATCAACACATCATAACCATCAGGTGTGTGGAAATCTTCATCAATCACAATGGCATTACGCGCTTCTTGAAAAGGCAAATAAGGGCAAGGCGTTTTTTGCATTAATCCAAGTTGTAATCGAAGTTTATTCATTGGGAAAATCTATCCATTGTGATTGATAAAGAGTGTGGTTTGTTTGTTTTTTCTTTAAAATGTCTAACCTTTGAATAAAATCATTTCTCTTAAGCGGCTTTGCTCCAAGAGAGGCGAGGTGCTCAGTCATCATTTGACAATCAATTAACATGCCGCCTTGTTGTTTAAAATGTTCACAGAAAAACCAAAAGGCTGTTTTAGACGCATTAGGTAATAACGAAAACATAGATTCACCACAAAATAATGCGCCAACGTTAACGCCATATAGCCCACCGATGAGTTTATCTTCTTGCCATACTTCAATGCTATGCGCTCTTTTTTGCTGATGTAGAAGGGTATAAGCGTGTTGCATTTCTTCCGTTATCCAGATTTTATCTGTCCCGCGGATAGTCGCACAATGTGTTATTACTTGGTTAAAAGCCTGATTAACAGAGACGCGATAAGCATGACGTTTGACATGTTTTTTTAAACTGCGACTTGGTTTGAAAGAGAAAGGATCAATCACAGCACGCTCTGAAGGAGACCACCATAAATAAGGGTCTTCAGGGCTAAACCAAGGGAAGATACCTTGCTCATAAGCTGCAATTAAACGTGTAAAAGATAAATCGCCGCCAAAAGCAAGTAATCCGTCAGGTTCTTTTAAGGCTTTTATAACGGGGGGGAACAAATCAGGTTTTGCATGATCAAGAGAGGGTAAATATAGCGTCATGGGAATAAAATTTAATAAAATTGATTAAGAAAAGGGAGCGATTGCTCCCATGGATTAACCCAATAAAGGTAAAACGCAATGAAGATAAAAATACGCTTACATTCTTTGCAGTAGTTGCATATAACGGGTGTTTTTTTCTTTTAATTCAAGATGCGTGCCTTGCTCTATGATCCTACCTTCATCCATTAAGAAAATAGTGTCCATTTGAGTTAAACCCACAAGGCGATGGGTAACAAAAATAAGTGTTTTATTTTTAGCAAAATCAAAAAGAACCTCGAGGATCTCTTGCTCTGTTTTTATATCTAATCCTTCCGTAGGTTCATCGAGTAATAAAATAGAGGCATCTCGTAATAATACTCGAGCAATACTCAATCTACGCTTTTCTCCACCAGATAATTGGCGCCCACCTTCGCCTATCCATGCATCAAGCCCTTTATTTTGAAGTAAAGAAGCAAGGTTAACACGCTTTAATACTTGAATTAGTTCAGCATCTGACGCGCTGGGTTTTGCGAGTAAAAGATTGCTTTTAAGTGTGCCGTTAAAAATATCAACCCGCTGGCTTACCAATGAAATTGATGCTCGAAGGCAAGATTCTTGCCATTGATTGAGCGAAATACTATCAAGCGTAATATTGCCTTGGCTTGGGTCCCATGCTCGGGTTAAAAGCTGTAAAAGGGTTGATTTCCCACAACCTGTTTGACCAAGAAGTGCTATTTTTTTACCGGCTTCAATTGAAAATGAAATCGTTTTTAAAACCTGGGGCTTTTCATCAGGATCAGAGTAAGAAAAAGAGACTTTATCAAAATTGATATGTCCTTTTATCTTTTGATTGATGCCTTGACAAGGAAAATAAGTTTGAGGCTTTGAGGTGAGAATTTCATTTAAACGAGAAGCTGATGTTTTCGTTTGGCTTAAATATTGAAATGCACCTGCAACCGGTGCTAATAGCTCAAAGCTTGCCATTGTGGCAAAAGCTACCATTGCAATTAAAGGGTTGGCCGTACCTGTTTGCATGTGCTCTGCTGCAAGCCATAACATAAGAATTAGACTAAAGCCACTTGCTTTCATTAAGAATGCTGTAGATAACCCTGTGATGTGAGCCATTTTTTTCTGAGCATGGGTTAAATCAATTTCAGCTTGATGAATTCGCGCTCGATAATCCGCTTCTGCGCCATAGATGCTTAATTCAGCATTACCATTTAACCAGTCAAGCAAGGTTATTCTTAGCTTGGATTTTGCATGAGAAAGCGCTTTTCCGTGAGGTTTCCCTAGTTGATAAAATACAAAAGGAGTTGTAAGCAAAAGCGTTAGTAATATGATCCCAAGTACAATACCTAAAATAGGCTCAACCCAAAAAAGAAAAAGACTTATTCCTAGCGCGCTTAAAAAACCAACAACTAAAGGTGTAATAAGACGCAAATAAACATGATCCATTGCATCTACATCTGCAATAAGGCGATTGAGAATATCCGCATTGCGTAAATTAAGTGTGCGACTTGGGATCAAAGGGGTGAGTTTTTGAAAGAAAAAAAGACGCAGATCAGCCAGTAATTTAAACGTAACATTGTGACTTACAACCCGCTCGCTCCAGCGCCCTGTTGTTCGAATAATAGAAAGCCCACGCACGCCCGCGGCAGGTAACATGTAATTGAAGTGATTGATAGAAAGGAGCGTGGCAACAGAAGAAGCGGCAATAAACCACCCTGATAGGGTGAGTAATCCAATCGATGCGATTAATGTTATAAATGCCAGTAAGATCCCTGAAAATAAACCCAATCCGTGTTTTTTATACAGTGCTAAAAAGGGGCGTAAATCATGCATTAATATCGCTCCTGTTTATGTTCATATTCTTGCTTTTATTCATGTCTTTTAACATATCAGCAAAGAGGCCAATTGGAGCGAGCTCTTGATAACTGCCTTGTTGCACTAAGTGTCCCTCTGAGATAACCCAAATCGCATCGCACTCTTTTAGTTCATCAAGACGATGAGTTATTAATAACGTGGTTTTTTTTTCAGTCGCCGCTGATAAACTTTTTGAAACTAAATATTCGCTGTTAGCATCTAAACTTGCTGTTGGTTCATCAAGAACCCAAAATTGTCCTTTTTGTAACAGGGCTCTTGCCAGTGCAATACGCTGTGCCTGTCCAACAGAAAGACCTTGCATGTGATCGCCAATATAATAATCAAATCGCCCATCCAATGGGTTTATAAAATCGATGGCGTAAGCGTGTGTTGCTGCTTTAATAATATCTTCATCACTTGCATTAGGGTTAGATAAAGCGATGTTTTCTCTAATCGTGCCATGAAAAAGCTGTGGATTTTGTCCAACCCAGCTAATATGTTGCCGCCAGTTTGAAAGCGCAAGTGCTTTAAGTTCAGTTCCATTAATGCTTAAGCTACCTTGGTAGGGTAAAAAACCTAAAATGGCATTGATCAAGCTGGTTTTTCCTGAACCACTTTGTCCTATTAAAGCCACTTTTTGTCCTGCTTTAATTTCAAAGCTAACAGGCCCAACAAGCTTTGTATTATCAAACGTGTACACCTCTAAATCTGTTGCTTTGATCCAAATACTTTCTGGGTTAGATAACGATTCTGAAAATGTGTTTGGCGGGGGATTAATAGAAGTGTTTTCCTTCTCAATATTTGTATCTAGGAATTCGACCAAAGATTCTGCTGCGCCAATAGCTTGGGCTTTCGCGTGATAAAATGTGCCGAGATCTCGAAGAGGTTGATAAAATTCGGGTGCCAATATCAAGATAAAAAGACCAACAAATAAAGTTATTTCAATGTCGTAATGACCAAAATTTAGCTCCCCAAGAAAACTAAACCCAAAATAAACAGCTGTTAATGCAATGGATAAAGAAGTAAAAAACTCTAATACTGCGGATGATAAAAAAGCGAGCCTTAATACTTCCATCGTACGTTTTCGTAAATCGTGGGAAACAACATTAAGATGCTGGGTTTCTGCGTTAATATGATCAAATAAACGTAAGGTAGGCAACCCCTTTAATCTGTCATAAAAATGGCCTGATAATCTTTGTAGGGCTTTAAAATTACGCCGATTAGCATCTGCGGCGCCCATTCCAACTAATGCCATGAAAAAAGGAACGAGGGGCGCTGTTAATAAAAAAATAAGTCCTGCTGCCCAATTTAGAGGAAAAACGGCACAAAGAATAATGAAAGGAATAAGTAACGCTATGACCATTTGGGGGAGATAGCGAGAGAAAAAATCTTGCATTTGCTCGATTTGTTCTAATACCAAGCTTGCCCATGCGCCAGCGGGCTTACCTTTAATATAAGCAGGGCCTAAATCGGTTAATTTATCGAGCACTAGCTTTCGCATGTGTAAGCGGATCATTTCCCCTGCACGATAACCGGCCTGCTCTTTTGCATAGCTTAATAAAGCACGAATAATAATGATCATCGCCAGTGCAAAAAAAGAACCCTTTAATTGTAAAGGGGCTGTTTGCTCAATAATACATTGATGTAAAATATGCGCGAGTAGAGCGGCTTGCATTACCAAGAAAAGCCCTGATACAAACGCGCAGCTGATGGTTATTACAAGCCATGATTTAGCTTGTACGCTTTGTTTTTTAAGCCATTGCGTGAGGTGTTTTTGTTTGTTTTTATCCATGATACTTCATTGAAATAGAAAGCTCTTTTAATACAGTTATACTCGTCATCCTTGAAGTTGCAGATACGTTAGCAATGCGAATTTATCTAAGTTCATAATCATCTATGCTAAAGAATGATGAAAAGCGGTTGCTTTTTACCGAAGGCCAGTTATTACCGTTCAAATTTGTATCAAACAAAGATGTCATTTACTTGTCGCCTTCTTGCATTTTCACGTTCATTGAGTATGTGAAGGTATTAATAGAGTGGAATTGGAAGATGGATTAGGCAAAGAGAACGGCTCAGTTGTTTTTTATAAGAGCCGTTTACGTGAGAATAATCACTTGATTTTGCAAAAATAAGCACAGAGATTGTGAAAAATACAAAATAAAGATAAGTTACTTTTCAAGGGCATCAAGATAACGTTCAGCATCTAACGCTGCCATACAGCCTGTGCCTGCCGAGGTTATCGCTTGGCGATATGCATGATCCATGACATCCCCTGCGGCAAATACACCGTCAATACTGGTTTTTGTAGCATTGCCTTCTAAACCCGATTGAACTTGAATGTACCCGTTTTGCATTGCTAATTGAGAGGCAAAAATACCCGTGTTAGGTTTGTGACCAATTGCAATAAAAACGCCCATAACATCAAGATGCTCCGTGGTTTTTGATTGTGTGTCTTTTATGCGAACCCCTGTTACGCCCATCTCATCACCCAGCACTTCATCAAGCTCGCGATCTGTGTGTAAAATAATATGGCCACTTTCAACTTTATCCATCAGGCGTTGAACAAGAATTTTTTCTGCGCGAAATGTGTCTCTACGATGAATAAGATGAACTTCAGATGCAATGTTTGCCAAATATAAGGCTTCTTCAACGGCTGTATTACCGCCACCAACAACAGCTACTTTTTGGTTTTTATAGAAAAAGCCATCACAAGTCGCACAAGCTGAAACGCCCCTGCCTTTGAAGTTTTCCTCTGAATCTAAACCTAAATATTGTGCCGATGCACCCGTTGCAATAATAAGTGCATCACAGGTGTATTCCGCATTATCACCTTTAAGATAAAAAGGACGTTGGGCTAAATCGGTTTCACTGATGTGATCAAAGATGATTTCAGTATTAAATTTTTCAGCATGGGCTTTCATTCGCTCCATTAAAGCGGGCCCTGTTAGCCCTTCAGGATCTCCTGGCCAATTCTCTACTTCTGTCGTGGTGGTAAGTTGCCCACCTTGTTGAATGCCTGTCACTAAGACAGGATTAAGATTAGCGCGGGCAGCATAAACAGCCGCTGTATATCCCGCAGGGCCTGACCCTAAAATAAGTAGGTTTACATGCTTTTTAAGCGTCATGATAACTCCAATGGAAAAGAAAATAGGTATGCCTGATTGTAGGGAAAATAAATAACGAAAGAAAGGGCGCTGTTGCGCTCTAGAAAAAAGCCCTAGAGTCCTTTTTATTTTTGACTCTTTCATTCGCACACCCCCTTCCTACATCTTCACGTTTATTGGGTATAATATAGTTCGCATTTGGCAGAATTTAATGCTAAAGATATTTATTGTGTTGATTAGACTTGGTTTTTATGTTGCGTGAAAGTAACCGGGTGGAGTGAGAAATGGTGGAAAGTAAAAACAGACCCTCTAAAGAATTAGATCGAATAGACAGAAATATTCTCAATGAATTACAAAAAGATGGTCGTGTTTCTAATGTTGAGTTATCAAAAAGGGTGGGTTTATCCCCTACACCTTGTCTTGAGCGAGTGAGGCGGTTAGAACGTCAAGGATACATTAGTGGGTATACCGCGTTATTAAACCCTCAATATCTTGATGCTTCTTTACTGGTGTTTGTTGAAATAACGTTAAATCGTGGAGCGCCAGATGTTTTTGAACAGTTTAATAAGGCTGTTCAACAATTAGAAGACATACAAGAATGCCATCTTGTTTCTGGGGATTTTGACTATTTATTAAAAACCCGAGTGTCTGATATGTCTGCCTATCGTAAGCTTTTAGGTGAGACACTTTTACGTTTACCCGGTGTTAATGATACGCGCACTTATGTTGTCATGGAAGAAGTGAAGCAAACAAATCATTTGGTGATAAAAACCCGTTAGTTATGGCTGAAATTGTAAAACCATAACACTTAAGTCACTATTCAGAAACCGAGCAGCTCCTGCTCGGTTTGTTTTTTTATTTGGTATACACTTTTTACAATGTAAGGCTTTTTATATTTTTTCATACCCTAAAGACTTAAAGATGAAAAAAGGCGGCAAAGAATCTTATCCTATGAGCCTAGATATAACCTTCACCCTTGAAGTTACAGATGCGTTGGCGGCGTTCATTCACCCCAATCACATCGTTTATCTCTGCTCATGGGAACTCATTCATTTGCCGCCTTCCTGTATCTTCAAGTTTATTGGGTATAAATGATGTGATTAAGGTGAATTCGAGCCGCCAACGTATTTGCGGCCTTAAGAATGAAGGGTATATGGGCTCTAATTTTAAAATGAGGCGGTTCACTCATGCGGTGTTCTTTCTGTCGCCGCTCTGTATTTCTAAGTTTATTGGATGTAAACATTTTTGAAATGATAAATATCCAAGATAGCATTTGGACTTTAATAAATGATATGTAGGTGATAATGGAATCTTTTTTGCGTAAGGAGCCGAAACAAAATGAAACCTCGGTTAGATTAACGGGGTGGCAGCGGTTAAAAGAGAGTGCGCTGATAATGTCATTAATATCAGCCATTTTTATTTTTATTTCTCTCATTAGTTATGATTCATCAGACCCCTCTTGGTCACAAACAGCATGGGATAACCCGATTAACAATGCCGCGGGAAATGCTGGGGCATTAGTTGCAGATACGTTGTTTTTTGCAATGGGCACCCTTGCTTATACCCTGCCATTACTTGTTGTTTTTATTGGGTGGAGTGTTTTTAAACGTACATCTAACGCACAAAAAAGTGGCTACGCGGTTTTTGCTACAAAGATATTGGGTCTGGTGTTATTGCTCTTAACCAGCTGTGCACTGGCGGATTTAAACTTTGATGATTTTTGGTATTTCTCATCAGGGGGCGTTATTGGTGATGTGTTAACGGGGTTAACTTTACCCATCTTTAACCTGGTAGGTTCAACCCTTATTATGCTTTGTCTATGGGCGGTAGGGTTTACTTTATTTTCAGGTATTTCTTGGCTTATCATTGTTGATACTTTAGGGGAATATTTATTAGATTGGTTTACTTATATTGTGAATATTATTCGCGGCGATCAATCAAGGATTTTTGGTGAAGAAGATAAGGAAAGCGTTGATAAAAAAAGCAATATTACGGTTAATAAAGACAGCCCCAATGAACCACACTTTTCAATTAAAACACCGCTTTATGCCACTGATGATACACCATTGCAGGATCAAACGATAACGCCTCATTTAACCCGAGGAATTAACAGTATTGATTTATTAGAGAATGAACAAAGAGTAGCGCCAATAAACGATCCTTTATTGTCAGCCTCTCATGTGCAGCCTCAATCTATTATTCAGCGGCAAAACCAGCAAAATCAGGACTATAAACGCGAAGGTTATAACTTAGAAGCTTACAACCCAGAAACGTTTAATTCAAAAGGGCAAACCCAAGACATTCACACGCCTTCTTCTTTTCAACGCGATCGCGTTTTTCAAAATGATTCTGGGCTCTTAACAGAGCAAACACATATCCCCCCTCTTTATTCTGATATAGCCACTTCTTCTATTTCAGAAGATCAGCCGCATTTTACTGATAATACGGAGATAGGTTTTGCCAGCATGCATACAAATGAAGATGATTTAAGCGATCCTTTATTTATGCAAACGCCCGAAGAGCAAGCGCGTAAACGGCAAGAAGCAACAGAGCGTGCACGACAAGTGTCTGAATTTGATGCTAAAGAAACATGGCCAAGCATTAATGCACAAGAGCTAGAAGAGAGTGGGATCTCACAAAAATCTGAGCTTGATTTTGATTATCTTGGCAATAAAGAGCGGGAAATTACCATTGGTAATTTAGATGGATTATCAGAGCTTGAACGTGCAGAACGCTTAACAGAGCTGCCAGAAATTGAAGAGGATCCCTTTCAACATACAATCCGTGAAGCACAGCAGAAAATGGCAGGGGAAACCCATCCTTTTCTCATCCGTGACGAACCTAATTTACCCGTGCCAAGTGAGCCCTTACCGACCATTGATTTACTTGATTTTCCGCGCCATACCGGTATGCAAGTCACGGATGAAGAGCTGCAATACCAAGCACGATTAATTGAGACGCGTTTAGAAGAATATAAGATTAACGTAACAGTTAAAAGTATCTCCCCAGGACCTGTTATAACTCGTTTTGAGCTTGAACTTGCACCGGGTGTAAAGGTTAGCCGCATCATGAGTTTAGCGAAAGATATCGCCCGCTCTTTATCTGCAACTTCCGTGCGCGTTGTGGATGTTATTCCCGGTAAACCTTTCGTAGGCTTAGAGCTACCGAATGCCCAAAGAGAAACAGTTTTTATGTCAGAGGTGGTAAATAGTGAACGTTTTCAATCCTCAACGTCTCCCCTTTCTGTTGTATTGGGTAAAGATATTGAAGGTGAAGCGATTGTTACTGATTTAGCAAAAGCGCCTCACATGCTAGTGGCGGGTACGACGGGCTCTGGTAAATCAGTGGGCGTGAATGTGATGATAGTGAGCATGCTTTATAAAGCAAGCCCAGAAGATGTTCGCTTTATTATGATTGACCCTAAAATGCTTGAGCTTTCAGTTTATGAAGGGATCCCCCATCTTTTATCTGAAGTTGTAACGGATATGAAAGATGCCAGTAACGCGCTACGTTGGTGTGTTGCTGAAATGGAACGGCGTTATAAATTGATGTCTAAATTAGGGGTGCGAAACATTGCGGGCTACAACGAACGCGTAAAAGAAGCCAACGATGCGGGTATGCCCATTCCCGATCCTTTTTGGTCTGAAAGTGAAGGAATGGAAACACATCCGCCGCAATTGGAAAAATTACCTTACATCGTTGTGATTGTTGATGAATTTGCCGATCTCATGATGGTGGTTGGGAAAAAAGTAGAAGAGTTGATAGCGCGTCTTGCACAAAAAGCACGCGCTGCAGGTATTCATCTCGTCTTAGCCACTCAGCGCCCATCGGTAGATGTTATAACGGGTTTGATAAAAGCGAATATACCTACACGCATGGCATTTACGGTTTCCACTAAAACCGATTCACGCACAATTTTAGATCAAAGCGGCGCAGAATCATTGCTTGGTATGGGGGATATGCTTTTTATGCCAAATGGTTCGAATCATCCTATCCGTGTTCATGGCGCTTTTGTTAATGATGATGAAGTACATCGAGTGGTAAATAATTGGAAGGCGCGGGGCAAGCCACAATATATAAAAGATATTGTAAAGGGCGATCAGGGCGAAGAAGGGCTGTTACCCAGTGAAATAGCAAAAAATGAAGAAAGCGATGCACTGGATCCACTATTTGATGAAATAGTGGAATTTGTATGTGAAACGCGCCGCGCTTCAATTTCAGGCATTCAGCGCCGCTTTAAAGTGGGTTATAACCGTGCAGCGCGTATTGTAGATCAACTCGAAGCACATGGTATTATCTCAGAACCTGGGCACAATTCCAATCGAGAGGTGTTGGCACCTCCATCACCACCAAGGGATTAAATTGATGAAAACGTTATTACTCACACTGGCATTTGTAACTCCAGCTGTATTTGCAAATCCGCAAACTGAATTAACAGAGCGATTAGCAAAAGTAAAAGGATTTACAGCCCAATTTGAACAGAGAGTGACAAGCCCTGAGGGAAAATTAATTAGTAAGGGGGAAGGTGAGCTCGCCATGCGCCGCCCTAATTTGTTCCGGTGGGAAACGCAAAAGCCAGAGGAAATATATTTAATTTCAGATGGTATAACACTTTGGTATTACAGCCCTTTCATTGAGCAGGTTACAGCAATGTGGCTAAATAGTGCAACTGAGCAAACGCCTTTTGTTTTACTTACACGTAATGATGCAAATGAATGGAAGCAATATAAAGTAGAACAAAAAGGCAATACGTTTACCTTAGTGCCTAAAAAAGCGACGACGATGAGCGAGTTTAAGGTTAACGTGGGAAAAAACGGAAAAATTAACGCTTTTTCTGTGATAGAACAAGATGGGCAAAAAAGTCATTTTAAATTGCGCGATTTAGTTGTTCAATTACCAGAGTTATCGAAGTTTAAATTTACGCCTCCTAAAGGGGCTGAAATAGACGACCAACGTCAATAATTGAGACGCTCAAATGCCAAATTACAGTCTGGAATTTTCGGACGATTTTCGCCCACTGGCCGCAAGGATGCGGCCGACTAATTTACTTGAATACATAGGACAACCTCACTTACTTGCAGATGAAAAGCCGCTTAGGCGTGCTATTTTGCAAGGACAACTTCATTCTATGATCCTCTGGGGACCTCCCGGTACGGGGAAAACTACCCTCGCTGAAATTATTGCCCACTATGCTAATGCAAATATAGAAAGGCTTTCTGCGGTTACATCGGGTGTGAAAGATATTCGTCATGCAATTGAAAAAGCAAAGGAAAATAAAATAGTTGGTATAAGAACCATTTTATTTGTAGATGAAGTGCACCGTTTTAATAAAAGCCAACAAGATGCCTTTTTACCTCATATAGAAAATGGCACTGTGACTTTTATCGGTGCGACAACTGAAAATCCTTCCTTTGAATTAAACAATGCTTTGTTATCACGTGCGCGGGTTTATAAATTAAAATCCCTAACTCAAGATGAGATTTTGCATATTATAGAGCAAGCCGTTAACGATGCTGAAAAAGGCTTAGGTAAAGAGGCGTTAGAATTTATTGGCGATGTAAAATATCAATTAGCAGGGTTAACCTCAGGAGATGGGCGAATGGCGCTCAATTATTTAGAGCTCCTTGTGGATTTGGCCGATGTAAATAAAGATGGAAAAAAAGAAATTGATTTAAATTTGTTAGCAGAAGTGGCCGGTGAAAAAACAGCCCGTTTTGATAATAAAGGCGAATATTGGTATGACTTAATTTCTGCTTTTCATAAATCGGTTCGCGGCTCTGATCCTGACGCGGCTTTATATTGGTATGCACGTATTATTACCGCTGGCGGCGATCCACTTTATGTAGCGAGGCGATTACTTGCTATTGCATCAGAAGATATAGGAAATGCCGATCCCCGCGCAATGCAAATAGGGATTAATGCATGGGATTGCTATATTCGTGTTGGGGCTGCTGAGGGTGAACGTGCTATCGCGCAAGCTGTCATTTATATGGCATGTGCGCCTAAAAGTAATGCTGTTTATACCGCATGGACGAAAGCCTGTGAAGATGCTGCTTTGCATTCTGATCGCGAAGTTCCCTACCATTTGCGTAATGCCCCTACCCAATTAATGAAAGATCTCGGATATGCTGAAGGGTATCGTTATGCCCATGATGAGGAAAATGCGTATGCGGCGGGTGAATGCTATTTCCCACCCCAAATGAAAGGAAAACGATATTATTTTCCCGTTCAGCGTGGTCTTGAAATTAAAATCGCGGAAAAGTTAGCATTTCTTGAGCAATTAAATGCATTCAGTTCTCGAAAACGCTAGGAATAAAAAGGTAATTTGGGTATTGTTTAATGACATACACCCACCGTATTTAGATCTACTGCGATGCCGATTTTGTTCACATCTCTTATACGATCCAATAAATTTGAAGCTGTAGGAAGGCGGCAAACCATTCTTACCCATGCGCATCGATAAACGATGTGATTAGGGGAAATGAAAGCGGCCAACGTATCTTACACTTCAAGATGATGGGAATAGATTTTTATTTAGACAGAAGATTTGTTTACGCTTTGCCTCGTAATCTCTTTATGTTGTTTGGGTATATTGGTGAAAATATAAAAACAGTGTTTTATTTTATCGCATTAGTGCAAACAGGTTTAAATTTTATCCTGAATAGATCCCTATTAACACACCGCTATGTCTAATAAAGACATGTAATAAATATGTGTAATAGAAAGGATGGATTTAAGATAATTTTATTTTTATGTAACGATTAAATACTCACAGGATTAGCATGCTGGATTCAAAACTACTTCGTACCGAGCTGGATGCGACCGCTGAAAAACTGGCACGTCGTGGCTTTAAGCTTGACGTAGAAACCCTTCGCGCTTTAGAAGAAAAGCGTAAATCTTTGCAAATTCACACCGAAGAATTGCAAGCTGAGCGTAACGCACGATCGAAATCGATTGGTTTAGCGAAAAGTAAAGGGGAAGACATCCAGCCCTTGCTTTTGGAAGTGGAAAATTTAGGTGATGCACTAAACAGCGCCAAAAGTGCACTGGCAACACTTCAAGATCAATTAAATAACATTATTACCGCGGTTCCTAATTTAGCGGATGATTCCGTACCTGTGGGTCGAGACGAATCCGAAAATGTAGAGATCACGGTGTGGGGCGAACCAAAGTCATTTGATTTTGAAGTGAAAGATCATGTTGATCTGGGTGAAATGTCAGGGGGCTTAGATTTTTCCAGCGCCGTAAAATTATCCGGTTCACGCTTTATTGTTATGAAAGGTCAAATGGCAAAATTGCACCGCGCTTTGGCACAATTTATGTTAGATCTTCATACCAATGAGCATGGGTATACAGAAATGTATGTACCTTATTTAGTGAATGCAGATAGTTTATTTGGTACAGGGCAATTACCAAAATTTGGTGAAGATCTTTTCCATACCCAACCTGCAACGGAAGAAGGACAAGGTATGTCTTTAATTCCAACAGCAGAAGTGCCTTTAACGAATATGGTGCGGGATCTTATTTTAGATGAATCTGAATTGCCGTTAAAAATGACAGCGCACACCCCTTGTTTTCGCTCTGAGGCTGGTTCATACGGGCGTGATACACGTGGTTTAATTCGAATGCATCAGTTTGATAAAGTAGAACTTGTTCAAATTGTTAAGCCTGAAGATTCAATGGCAACGCTTGAGTCTTTAACAGGGCACGCTGAAAAAGTATTACAACTACTTAACCTGCCTTATCGTAAAGTTATTTTGTGTACGGGTGATATGGGTTTTGGAGCAGCAAAAACCTATGATTTAGAAGTTTGGTTGCCAGCGCAAAATACATACCGAGAAATTTCATCTTGTTCAAATATGACCGATTTTCAAGCGCGTCGTATGCAAGCGCGTTTTCGCCGTAAAGGTGAGAAAAAACCAGAGCTTTTGCATACATTAAACGGTTCAGGTCTAGCTGTTGGTCGCACTATGGTGGCCGTTCTTGAAAATTATCAGCAAGAAGATGGTCGAATTGAAATACCTGAAGTATTACGCGCTTTCATGGGTGGGCTGACCCATATTGGTTAAAAAAGTTTAATTTCAAATAGATATGTAAAATCCAGCCCTGCTGGATTTTTTTATAAATAAAGCGTTAATATTTCACTTTAATTTTACAAAAATGCGAGTATTATCACATTTTATTCAAATGTTGATATTATGTGAGAATTATGATGGAAGCAACAAGAGCCCAATCACGAACGCTTACTAACACTTCAAAATTAGACAGTAACGTTCCAACATCAAAGCAATCTCGTGTTGAAAGCGTTAGTTTTAATCGAGTTGAAAATGTAGTTGCACGTCCGCTAACAATAGCGCTTAACTTTACTTTATCTGCGTTATTAGTTGCAGGGGGGGCTGCTTTATTAGCTACGGGGATCGGAGGTGTTGCGGGGCTTGGTTTATTACTTGGAGGGGTAGGTGTTGCAAGTGTTGCTTCAATTGGTTCGGTTTTAAAAGGTATAAAAGAATATAGGTCAACAAAAAATACTGAAACTGCCTCTTTTGTTCCTTTACCTTCTTACACAGAAACTGAAACTCCCTTTGTCGCTTCACCTTATCTAAAAACAGCGAAAACAGCATACGATGAAGAAATAGACAATAAAAAAATAAAGATAAAGATAAATAATGAAGATATCAAACCAAATAAATGTGGTGTTATTTCTTTTATTTCTGATTTAAATAAAAAAGTAACATTAAATTTTATAAAAGCGGAAAATGCTGAAATACACTTCATAGGTTTCAGTAAAAATGATGAAAATATTATTGGGAAAGCAAAAAAAGCCTATGCAAACATAGTTGCCGATGATTCAAGCGTTAAACATTCTTTTGGTAGCTCAAAAATAATGATGGGTAAAGAAGAAGGTTTTGTTCAATTGATCCTTCATGGTTCTCCTGATGAAGAAGGTTTAGAGTCAATAAAAAACAAATTTAATTTGGAATTATTATCAGATTTACAATCAGTTGCTAAGACCTACGCTATTTCAGAAACGCATTATATCGCAGCGGATGCTGGTAATAGTTTGTTTAATTATATAGCAGAGGAAGAGAAAAGCGGACTTACCATAGATTGCTTCAAACAAACGTTATTAGATTTAGATGTGATGCACAAAAAAGGTATTTTTGTTGCTGATATTTGCCCTGAAAATTTAGCCATAAAAGCGGGTGATTCCATGGTGAGATTTATTGATACTGACTCAATGTATCATCCTAATTATGTAGCTTTTAAATGCGATGCTCCTGTTATAGGGATCAAGGATTTTTATACAACTGGAACACTGAAATCTGCTTTAAAGGATAGGCATTACCAGATAGGGCAAGATTTGTATGCCATGTTAATGACGATGCTTGAAGTCACGGGGTTTTCTTATTTAACCCCGCGTGGGCGAGATATATTAAATGTAGGTTTAAGTGACGTAGATATAGAGAAATTGACTTGGTTACAGCAAAAATTTTTAGATACGCATGTGAAACCAAAGTATCATAAAATTGTCACTACAATGATGGACTCACCGAAAGAATGTATTGATAATTTAGTAGGAAAAAATATCGCACTTCCTTCTTTATATGAAGTATTTTTATTTTGCGATGAAGACAATACACTGCTTTAAAAAATATTGTTTTTCTTTTTA
>JACLAC010010559.1_pt1 | contig 18488 bp, 19 predicted proteins | sample 8027881 | NCBI WGS metagenome assembly JACLAC01 (sample SAMN15725517, study PRJNA655200) | protist metagenome | isolation source: fluorescence activated cell sorting (FACS) single amplified genomes of... | place: Spain: Blaines Bay Microbial Observatory, Mediterranean Sea | collected 2016-01-19 | reverse complement strand
AGGTAGACCGAAGACCGGATCAATGGCCTCGACGCCGTCGACGACCCCTTCGGCATAGCCCGGATCGATGGCCATCAACTGCTTGGCCTGCAATTCGCCGCGGGCGACTGAATTACCCTTAACCCGAATCTGGTATTCGTTGGGGCTAAGTTCGGTGCTGTCGCGAACTCGGACCGGCGGCGCAACAAAACCCATATCCATCGCCGCGACCTTGCGAATCTGCACGATCCGTTCGATTAGATCGCCGCCCTGATTGGCATCTACTAAGGGTACTAGTTGGTAGCCGACTTGCACCTCGAGCAGGTCTACGCGCAGATAATCTTCGGGTCGTTCCTCAGGCTGAGCTGCCTCAACTTCGGCTGCCGCCTCTTGGGCTTGCTGACGCGCATTGCGCTGTCGCACCATTATCGAAACAGCGACCAGCAACGATCCAATGATCATAAAAGGTGTAGTCGGCAATCCGGGCAAGAATCCTAGAATTATCAATATACCGCCCGCAATCAGACTGGCCTGTGGGCGCCCCGTCAGTTGCTTGTTAATATCGGTGCCCATATTGTCGTCACTCGTCGCCCGGGTGACGATGATACCGGCGGCCGTAGACGTTATCAACGCCGGAATCTGGGTAACGAGGCCGTCACCGACCGTCAACAACGTGTAGGTCTGCAGTGCGTCGATCAGCGCCAGGTCGCGCTGCAGCATGCCTATAGCCAATCCGCCGAGAATATTGACTAGAGTGATGAGGATACCAGCTACCGCGTCTCCGCGCACGAACTTGCTGGCACCATCCATTGCTCCGTAGAAGTCGGCTTCGCGCGAGATATCCTCGCGACGGCGGCGCGCTTCCTGCTCATCGATCAAGCCGGCATTGAGATCTGCATCAATGGCCATTTGCTTGCCCGGCATCGCGTCCAATGTAAAGCGAGCAGCAACTTCGGCAACACGCCCCGAGCCCTTTGTGATAACCACAAACTGGATAATAATCACGATGACGAAAATGATAAAACCGAGCACGTAATTGCCGCGCACTACCACGTCGCCGAAAGCCGCGATCAAATCGCCAGCACTCGCCGTACTCAAAATCAGCCGGGTCGAGGCCACATTGAGCGAGAGGCGGAACAAGGTCATCACCAACAACAACCCCGGAAAAACCGAGAGCTCGAGCGGTGCGGTGATATAGATGGTCAGCATCAGGATCAACAGCGCCAGACTAATGTTCAGTGTCAGGAAAAAGTCCAAAACATAGGTCGGCAAAGGCACGACCATCACTCCGAGAATGGTGATCACACCGATGGCCACCAGTACATCGGTATGCCCGGATAGTATGCTCAACCATCTACGCATGGCCTACCCCCTGAAAATCGCGGTGCAAGCTCATACTGCCCTCTTGCGTTTCAGCTGAAAAACGAAGGCCAAGACTTGGGCGACAGCTTTAAATAGATCTTCGGGGATCTCTTCGCCGATCTTAACCGCCTTGAATAGCGCCCGTGCCAATGGCTTGTTTTCAATTAGAGGCACCCCCGCCTCGCGCGCCAATTCTTTGATCTTTTGCGCGACGAGACGCTGCCCCTTTGCAAGCACCTTGGGCGCTGGCATCGTTTCGGGATCGTATTTGAGCGCGACGGCGACGTGCGTCGGATTCGTCACGACAACGTCGGCGCTGGCAATATCATCCATCATCCGGCGCTGCGACATTTCGCGCTGCAATGAACGGACCCGCTGGCGTACCTGCGGGTCTCCCTCTTGCTGTTTCATCTCTTCTTTAACTTCCTGACGAGTCATACGAAGTTTTTTCTCGTGGTCGAAACGTTGGAAGGCGTAATCGAGGATGGCCATGATCAGCAACAGCAAGGTAATGCGAAAAGCCAGCGTCAGTATGATTTCGCTGCTAATCGTAAGGATCTGGCCGACGCCCATATCCATAAAAGCTACCATCCGGTCAGTTTCGTACTCAATCGTCAAATACGTGAGATAGGTGACCGCACCGATCTTAAAAAGTCCCTTGCCCAATTCGACCAAGCCGCGAGGAGAAATGATTCTTTTGAGACCACTGAGAGGACTCAAACGCTCGGCTTTAGGCTCTAGCGGCTTTGACGTAAACAGCACACCCACCTGCGCGTAGTTGATCCCCAGGGCCGACACGAACAGAAAAAGCACCATCGGCGCCACGACCATCGCGTAACCGCTACCCCATCCCATCATATAACCGAGTATACTGACCGCGTTAAGCTGTGCGTGGATGCCCTCGGTCAAAATATCCGCCATAAAACCGCTCAATTTGTCGTACATATAGGGGCCCAACGAGGACAGAGCCAGTAAGCCAGCTGCCAGGATGGCAACCGAACTCAGCTCCGTACTACGGGCGACCTGGCCCTTGTCACGGGAGTCTTGACGCCTTTTAGGCGTCGCCTCTTCGGTTTTTTCCTGGAAGGATTCTTCGGCCACTTGAATTACCTCGTCAGGCGAAAAAATCGATTAGGGCAATCACGTCTCGTTCCAACAGTTTTATCGCCCGTGTGAGCATGATCTGAAAAAGTGGCAGAGTCGCCACTAACACCGACATCCCCACCGCCAACTGTACCGGAAAACCGACGATAAACACATTCATCTGCGGCACTGTGCGTGCCAAAACGCCCATCGCCGTCGACACCAGGAACAAAGCGATGAGTATCGGAGCGCTGATTTTGACCGCGACGACGAAAACCTCGCTGGTCAACGCGATTATTTTGTGTGCGATCGGCGCCTTCAGCACGACCCCACCCAAGGGCACCGCGTCGAACGAACTCATTAGACCATTCAGAATAATGTGGTGCCCGTCCAGCGTCAGCAGTATAAGAATGGCAAGTATATTGAGGAACTGGCCGATAATCGAGACCTGGTCGTGGGAAGCTGGATCGATTACGTTGACGATACCAAAACCCATCTGCAGGCCGGCCAACTGGCCGGCGAACTGTACGCCGATAAAGAGCAATAGGACCGCATAGCCCAGCACCAATCCCATGATGGCCTCGCCAACTAACATCACCGCATAGGGCAGAAAGCCCTCGGGCACATCGAATCGGTCCACCAACGGAAAGATGACCATCGATACCATAACCGCGAGTCCGATCTTCGCCCGCGCCAAAAAAAGCCGGTGACCGAAGATCGGCGCCACAATCAGCAAGGCACTGACCCGCAGCAGGATCAGTAGAAATATGTGGAACTCGTCGAGCCAATAGGACACCCTTTACCTCTCAGCCAATGATCGTGGGTATACTGCTAAATAGGTTGATAGTAAATTCCATCAATCGCCGGATCGTCCAAGGCAGCAGGATCGTCAATACGGCGGCGACAGCCAATATTTTGGGAATAAAAGTCAGCGTCATTTCGTGGATTTGAGTCACGGCTTGGAAAATGCTGACAGCCAGACCAACGATCAATGCCACGACCAAGGTCGGGCCCGCCACATGCAATACCAAGAGCATCGTGTCCTGCCCCAACTTGACGATATACTCAGGTGACATTATTCACCTCACAGACGATCAATTGAAACTCTTGACCAGGGACTGGATTAGTAGATTCCAGCCATCGATCAGGACAAAGAGTAGAATTTTAAAGGGCAGTGAGACCATCACCGGCGGCAACATCATCATACCCATTGAAAGCAGGATGCTGGCGACCACCAGGTCGATAACCAAAAAGGGGATGAAGAGGATAAAACCGATCTGAAAAGCCGTGCGTAATTCACTGATGATAAAACTGGGAATCAATACGGAATTGGGAATTTCCGTGTGATTGCGTGGCTGCTTAATCTTGGCCATGCGTACAAAGAGCGCCATATCCTTCTGGCGCGTCTGCTTCAGCATAAATTCGCGGATCGGCTCCATGCCCTTATCCAGCGCCTCTTGATAGGGAATTTCGTCCTCTATCAACGGCTGAATCGCATCGTCGTTGACTCGGTCCCATACCGGCGCCATCACAAAAAAGGTCAGAAAGAGCGACAAGCCAATAATGAGTTGGTTCGGCGGCATCTGTTGGGTGCCGATGGCCGTGCGTAGAAACGATAGCACCACGACGATTCGCGTAAAGGAAGTCATCATAATCAGAATCGAAGGAGCCAGCGAGAGAATAGTCAACAGAAAGATAATCTGTAGCGACACCGCGGCGTCCCCACCCTCTGACGCGTCCTCGACCTGAAGGCTGATCTTGGGCAGAGGCTGAGCTTCGACTACTCCGCCGCCGACGAGCAACATGCTCAACAGTATGCCCCATAGAGTGCGGCGTCTCATGTGTCGCGCCCCTCTTGCGGCTCCGACTTTAGCAATTTCTTAAACTGGGTGGCAAAGGATCCTGCCGACTCCGTCTCTACGGTCAGTTCCAACTCCCCCGCCTGCCATTCGCTCAACGCGTTGATTTGCCCTTCGGTTACCCCCAAGGCCAAGGTTCGATCCCCGATTTCGACTAGGTAAATGGCCTTTTTTTGGCTGAGATAAGTGCGTTCAACGATCCGGATCGTTTGGCCGACCCCGCCGAATTGCTGGCCCACCGAGCTCTTGCGCAACAAATATACCGCGCCCCAAGCCAAGAGGATGACCAGTGCCAAGCCCATTCCCAGCTTGCTCGCAATCCCCCAATAGGACATCTCCGCGTCGGCGACCTCCTCCAGCAGGCTCGCATCCAAACTCGGCGCTGCGGTAACCGTATCGGAATCGACTACAAGCGATGCGGACGAATCGCCTGTTGCGACCGCCGCTTTCTTTTCTTCAACGGGATAAGTCTGTACGGGCGTCGACTCCTGGGCCCAAAGGGGTCCAGTATTCAACACCGCGACCAGAATCCACCCGCTCAAGGTTATTCCGTGCGCTAAATTCGTCATTTGCTCAGCTCTCAAGTGTGTTTCGCTCATGTTGAGCTGAGCAACAAATATGCCACCATAGGGCAAAAAAAAAGGAGCTCCGTAGAACTCCTTTTGGTTGGCTATTTATCGGGGGACAGGCCTCGCCTGTTGAAACGATAAGCTATTGTTATTATTGTTTTTATTATTTATTCATTATAATTTTCCACGCGGCGCCTGCAATGGATGATCTTATCCTCGTGGCGCAGTCTGCTGCATAGATTGCGGAAAATAGTGCTTCCATCTACCGCAATATAGGCACATTTTTCCCCCGCAAACCAGGCGGCCATCACAATAAACATAAATAATTATTTATAATTCAGATACGCCAGCCATCAACTCTGTAATCCTCACGCCGAAATTCTCGGAGACCGTCACCACTTCGCCTCGGGCAAAAATCTTGCCATTGACCAGAATATCGACCGGTTCGCCGACCTGCTTATCTAATTCAACCAGCGACTGTTCGCCGAGTTGCAGCACAGATTCAAGCGTATGCGTTGTCCGCCCCAGTTCAATTGTGACACTGAGATTGACATCCATAAGCCGGGCAATGTTCGGGGGAATTCCGCCACCGTCGGACGCCCCTCCGCCCGGTACCACACCCCCCATCGCACCACCCTCGTCGTCCATGGCCTTTAGCATTTTCATTTCCATCATTCGGTCCACGTCCTCTTGTGAACCGCCATCGCCCTCTCCGTCGCCTTCTTCCTCCATCATCTTCAACATCTCTTCGGCGAGCGGGTCGAGTTCTTCCCCGTCCCCGTCGTCTTCGGAGTTCACCGCATCTTCAAAAGCGTCGGCTTCTTTTGGGGCATCTTCTTCTTCCGCCATGGCTATTTCTCTCTTTTAACGCGGCAACTTCTGGCCGCTATAACTTCATTCCGTCGTTACCGGCTTGCTCTTATTCTTATACAGCTCTTCAACTTCTGGATCGATACATTCGGTTATCTGCACCGCACTCTTGCGTCCGAACCGACCTGGTTTGCCGACAAACTTGGGCTCATCGTTAATATAAAGCACGGTGGGTTCGTGCATTTCGGTATCCATCGTCAGCACATCGCCCACCTGCAATTCCTGCAGCGACCGGAAGGTCGCAATACCCCGCGCCAACTCGGCTCTGATCGGCACGCTGGTCTTTTGCAGGCGCAAATTGTTCTGGCGCAGAAGTTCCTCTTCGTTCATCCGGTTCGTGCGCACATAGGACTGCTGGCCCAACCTAGGCAGGATCGACTCGAGTGTAAAAAATGGATAACATAGGCTCACCAGGCCCGAAGCGTTGGTCGAATTGACCTCGAAGGCCAGCAGGATCACGATTTCACTAGCCGCCGTGATCTGCATAAATTCGGGGTTAGTCTCTAGTTCAATATCCGTAATTTCGACCCGCAGGATCGGTTCCCAGGTAGCTTCGAGATCCTCTATGGCACGTTTGACAATGCGATTGATAACCCCGATTTCAATCGGCGTTAGTTGCCTGGCCTCCACTCCCTGCGACGAGCCCTTGCCACCGAAGATTCGATCGACAAAGGCGAATACCAATGGCATCGCGAAGTCGATAATCGCCTGGCCGTTAGTCGGAGCTAACGTAAACTGATACGAACAGGAAGGATTTGACAGGCTCATAACGAACTCGGCATAGGTCGTCTGATCGACAAAAGCCGTATCGACATCGACTACCGCGCGCATCGCACCCGAGAAAGTCGAGCTCAAGAGCCGGGCGAAGTTGTCGTGCAGGTTCTCCAGCGTGCGCAACTGGTCCTTATTGACCCGCGCCGGGTGCTTGAAGTCATAACTGGTGACGATGCGCTGGGCACCGTCGTCAAAACCGCCGTCGCCGCTACCCGTATCGCCACCCACATCAGCACCGCCGCCGGCACCTTCTTCGCCGTCTGTCGCCGATAATAAGGCGTCAATTTCGTCTTGAGAGAGTATGTCGGCCATCAACGGCTCCTTTTACTCATTATTGGATTATCACACTTGAGATATCGACTTCGGTGACGATGACCTCTTTCGTATTATCCTCTACTCCATGAAACAATCGTTCAAAAATTTCCTCGTTAAGCCGCTTGCGTATGTCGTCCTCGATGTTGTGGATGACCTCCCCATCAAGTTCGTCGATGGTTTTGCGGCGAATCGTCTTGGAGATCACCGATACGATTTTTTGGTCGTACTTTGCTATTTTCGTTACGATATCATTACCGTCAGCATCCAAGCTCGCTGTAATGTCGTCTTCGGGTGGACTCTCGTCGCGATCGTAGGCTGCCAATCCCAATTGTACCGTAAGGACGACGAAGCGCTCAGAATTAGTGGCCGCCGGATTCGCTGTAATCGTTGAAAGGGCAGGAGATGAATAGTAGAAGGGTAACCCACTCCTTTCCTCTTGCTTGCCGACGCTGTGCATCTCGACGGTTTGCTCGGGAATTAGATCCCCCTGCTCCTCCTCGGGTACGTTGTCCTTGAGTGCGAACTCTATAACCACCCAAGCCAGCACCACTTGCGCCAAAAGCACTATTAGCGCAAGAGGGCCGTATTTCTTTAATACGCTGCCACCATCGGCTCCGCCACCGCCACCTCCGCCGTCGCCGCCACCGTCATCGCCCTCGTCTGCCATAATTTCTGCCTTTCGCTCTCGGTTCTACTCTTCTTCGGATGTTTGTTTTTCTGCAACGCCCAATTCTGCCTCTTCAATCAACTGCTTGATCATCTCTTCTGATGAGCCTTCTACATCCTGCTGGTGACGAATTTTTATCTCCACCCGGCGGTTCTCCGCTCGGCCCTCCTCTGTATCATTGGGCACGAGCGGTTTAAACTCGCCAAAGCCAATAGCAGCCAACCTGCCAGGGGCGATACCCACTTCGTTGCGGAGCACATCGAGAACCCCTAAGGCACGACTGCTCGACAACCAGTGATTGTTGGGAAATTCATCGTTTTTGATCGCCATATTGTCTGTATGGCCCTCGATCTCGACCGTATTAGGCATTCGCGCCAGCACTCCGCCAATCTTGTTCAAAAGCGGAAGAAACTCGGCTTTGATATCGGCCTTGCCGCTCGCGTAAAGGGCTTGATCCTTGATGCGGATCGTAATGCCCTCTTCAGACTGTATGATCTCGACGTTCTCCTGCTGGCCCTCCGCTTCCACTTCTTTTTCTATCTCGGCCTTGACCTCCTTTAGGGTCGGCCGGGCTTCGGTGATATCGCCTTTTATGATCGGCCTTTCCAACTTGATCGGCGAAGTCATTATCGGTTCGCCGGCCAATACCCCTAAGGCCCCCTGGAGTGAGCCAACAGCTTTCTCAAAGTCATCCTGCTTCATCGTCGAGAAGGAAAGCAGTAGGACAAAAAAACAAAGCAGCAACGACATCAAATCGCCGAACGTAGCCAGCCAGGCCGGCAATCCCTTTGGACACTCTGGACATTTTTGCTTTTTCGCCATGACTACTTCCTATTCCCCACCCTCACCATCATCAGAGGTCGGACGCAACGAAGGCGACAAAAACACGGAAAGCTTGTGTTCGACAATTCGCGGGTTATCGCCCGACTGTATCGCCATAATGCCCTCGATGACCATCTTTTTCGCTAAGATCTCTTCGGTAGAGTAAAGCTTGAGCTTTGCGGCAATCGGATCAAAGAAAACATTAGCCATAATTGAACCATAGAGCGTCGTTAATAACGCCACCGCCATACTAGGACCAATGGCAGCTGGATCGCTCATATTACCTAACATAAGCACGAGCCCAACCAACGTACCAATCATTCCAAAGGCCGGCGCCATAGTCGCCATACGCGAGAAAAATTCTACCCCGGTCTTATGTCGTTCTTCCATATACGTCAACTCGGTCTCGAGGATATCCATGATTAGATCGGGTTCAGTACCATCCACCGCGAGGCGCACCCCTCCGCTAATAAAAGGATCATTCGCCTCCTCTACTGCCGACTCCAAAGCTAGAATACCTTCGCGGCGCGCAGTCTCAGCGAATCCCACGATCGTCTCAATTAGCTCGTGGGGGGAGCTCTTACTGGTTATGAACGCTTTCTTGTATATCCCTACCATACCGATGACCCCGGCTAAAGGGTTAGCGATTAGGGTTGCCCCAAGCGTGCCGCCAACAACAATGAGTAGCGAAGGCTGGTTCCAAAAAACAGACGGGGTTTCCATCGCCAAAAGAATAAGGATGACGGTAACTAATGTACCAACAATTGTCGCTATATCCATGATTCACTCTCTATCCGGTTTTTAGCCGCTAACTACCGGTTGATTACAATTGCGCTTGTATTCGATGATGCGCTCAACCACCGTATCGACCGGCTCAAATACCATTATCTTTTTGCCCGATTGCAAGGTGACGATCGTATCCGGGATGGCCTCGACAAATTCGATCATCTCTGCATTGATTACCAATTCGTTCTGGTTAAGTCGGGTCAACCTGATCATAATTTTCCTTAGGTCTGGAACGATGTGCCTGTCGGTGAATCGCAAGATCCTATCTCTTTTCATAACTAATATAGGGCTTTACCTCTTCAAATTCACTACCTCAGTAAGCAACTCGTCCGAGGTGGTAATGCTACGCGCATTGGCCTGAAATCCACGCTGGGTGACGATCATATTGGTAAACTCCTGAGCCAAATCGACATTCGACATCTCGATCGCTCCGGCGCGAATACTGCCCTGCACCGTGGTCTCAGCCGCACCTATCACTGCTTGCCCAGACGCTTCAGTCTGGATAAACAGATTGTCCGCCTGGCTCTTTAATCCGTCTCTATTGCCAAAAGAAGCCAAGCCCACCCTCCCCAAACTCTCCGAAGTACCGTTGGAAAACAACCCTGTGATATTACCGTTCGGTTCAAAACTGACCGAAACCAGCGAGCCGGCGGAACGGCCGTCCTGCTCGCGAACCGATACCGAAGAAGACGCCACGAACTGCGTCAACCCACCCAATCGGTCGGTACTCTCCGCACCAATACTGACATTTATCTGTGGCGTCCCCTCGCCAGGCGTAAAAGAAATGGGCGACTTGTCGGTTGCTTCAAAGGTGCGCAACGTGCCGTCCTCATTGAAAATGACATTGCCGTTGTTACCCGAATCGGGGGTCATGCCATCGACGGTCGCGACCCAAGTCCACTCGTTGTCGACCACACTCTTAGTAAAATTCATGGTCAGCGAGTGAGCATTGCCCTTCTCGTCAAAGATCTGGGTATTGGTGCTGAATTCGAAAGGGGGTTCATTGCCGAAGATGCCCGAGCCGTTACCGGTATCGAGCAGGCTGAAATTGATGTCGAAACCCACCACCCGGTCACCGGAGACGGCATCGGTAAGGATCATCTGACCGGTGTCCGGATCCAGGCCCGCTTGGACCCCTCCATAGGTATTTTCAACCACCGAAAAAAGATCCTCTACGGTGTCGGTGGAATCGGTCTCAAAGGTGAAACGACCATCGAAGCGCTCGCCATTGGGTTTGACGCCAGTGAAGCGGATGATGTCGCCATCCGTCAGGTCATTGCCAATATTGGCCAGGTCATTCAAAAGGTCCGTATTGGCCGCGCGCAATCCCGCTTGCTCAGCGTCCGCTGCGAAACCGAGTGACGTGGCGACATTCACCTGCGGGTCGGCGTTGTCGACTTTGATCGATATTTGCTCACCGCCATCGACGGTGCGCAACACGAGTTCACCCAAGGCGTTGGTCTTGAACAACATATTGTTTTTGAGCGCACCGTTGACACTGATCTGCGAATTGAGTTCGCTGATCAATTCGAGCCGGTCGGCATAGACCTTGGTAGGAATATTAAGCGTGCTCTCGGTCAGCTTGCCGCTCTGTTCGATCGAGACTTTAAGCCCGGCGTTGTTGAAAATCGTCAAGTCGAGCGGAAAGCCGGGATTGGGGTTGCTAGTGATGCGCGCGGGCTGGCCGAAGAGCGTGCTGCCGGTCCACACCGGAGCTCCGTTACCGCTGCCGCTGGCGTCCAGGTTGCCCGAAATATGGATCATCGTCGAAGCTTCGGCCTTCGATTCTCGGTCCACTGGAATGACCAGGTCGCCCAGTTCCGAGCGGAAAGTCCCATCGAGGTTGGTCAAATTGCCCTGCACCGCGAAACCAGTGCCAGGATCATAGAGCTTGCCATTGGTATCGAAGGCAAACGTCCCGTCTCGGGTGAAGAGTTGATTGGTGCCATCATTGACGATAAAATAGCCCTCTCCATCGATGGCCAGGTCGGTCTCGATACCGGTGGTCTGTAGGGTGCCCTGTGCCTGGACGGTGTCAATACTCGAAACGCCGACACCGTGGCCTGATTGCTGCGGATTGGTTGCCGCGATCTGCGCGCGCGCGGGTCCGCCCTCGCTCAGCGTCGTACTCATCACATCCGCGAAATTCGCACGCCCGCCCTTGAAGGCCGTGGTATTTACATTGGCCACGTTATTACTGATCACATTCATCCGCGTCTGGTGGCTGCTGACGCCCGTGATGCCTATAAAAATTGAATCTAGCATTTCCTTAACTCCTCGCCCCATTCTGCGATGGGTGTGGTTGGGGTCCATCCTTTCCCCTCCTGGGAAGTGAACCCAATCCACTCGCGTCCATCCCTGACCGCAAATTCATGATACCGACTACTGCGCTGCGTTTAGTTTCCTGCCTCCACCACGCCGCGCAAGTCCGAGAGCGACATCTCGCGGCCGTCGGCCCAAATCCGAGCCTCTCCACCAGCATAGCGCACCGCATCGACTTTGACCCGCTTGAGCATATCTGCCTCCACCGGCCGACCGCCGGGGCCGGTCGCAGCGACCACAGCCAGATAGGCACCCTTGGGCACTTTGTCGCCGGATTCGCTTCTGCCGTCCCATTCGACCGTGCCATAGGGTTGTGAAACATCTAACTCCAACTCGCGCACCAACTGGCCCCGGGCATCGAGGATTCTTAGCGAAGCACCGCGCGCCTGGGCACCGAGGCGATAGGCGACTTCGGCGTCGTCGCCGTCGTAGGCAACTTCCTGGGTCGGCACCTCCACCGCCTTGCCCACCAACGATGTGACCAGGTTATTTTTGAACGCAGTTTGCAACTCCGCCTCCGCCCCCTGATTACTCTCCATCGTCTGATTCATATTCTGCAACTGTTCCAGCGAACTGAACTGGGCCATCTGCGCAACGAACTCCGTGTTGTCCATCGGGTTCAGCGGATCCTGATAACGCAATTGCACGGTCAGCAGTTGCAAGAAATCGTCCTTGCCCAGTTGGGTCCGCGAATTACCCGACGGCGCCTGAGCGCTATTCTGATTGACAATATTGCTGATATTCATTCAAGTCTCGTCTCGTGACTAATCAGGTCGTGAAATCTACTTCGTGGTTGTCGATGCTCACCGCGACTGGTGCTTCCAGCACAGCGCTGGCATCCTCTCTGCCGCCGACACCATCGACCGTCCCGGCGTTGCGCCGATTTTCGCTTCGATCGCCTTGCTCAGGAGTCTGCCCGGAACGGGGATCGCGATTTACATTGACATCAAATCCCTCCAGGGCCAGACCCTGGGCCGCGAGCGCGTTTTTGAGCCGATCCGCTTGGGCATCGAGCAATTGCTTGACTTCCGGATTCTGAACCAGCATTTCGCCGCGCACCACCCCTTCAGTAGTGCGAACCCGCAGCTCAATTTCGCCCAAGTCGGCGGGCTTGAGCTGCAAGCGCATCTCGGCCCCACCTTCGCGAACCAGCGTCGCCATATTGCGAATCACCTGTGGCATCACTGTTTCGGCCAACTCCTCCAGCATCGGCGAAGCCGCACTATTGGCCGCTTGGGTGATCCGCGCAATCAACTGATCCGGCGCCTTCTCAACCATCAGGTCCGGGTCTATCAATTCACTAAAGTTCAATAATTCCAATGGACTGCCACTGTCGGTTTCGACGGCGGCAGCCGGCGGCAACACCGCCGGCTCTTCATCACCTTCGCTTTCTATATCCGCCTCGAGCGGAGCTTCTTCACCTTCTTCAGCCTCGGATAGACGTATCGGCGCTCCTACAATGGTCTCGCCTTCCCCATCTTCATCAGTTTCGCCTTCGGCCTCCCTTCCCTGCTCCGGCTCGACCACTGCCTCCATCACGACGGCTACAACCGCCTCAGCCTGCTCCTTTGCCGTTGGCGTTTCCAGCTCGACCGTTTCGTCCTCGTCCCTCGACTTGAGGTTTTCGTGCCGCTCATCGTCTTTGGTCGCCGCTGCTTCCGCCGCAGCCTCCTCCTGGTTCGACGATTCGTCCGTCCCATGCCCGTTCTTCGGCAGGGGTGCTTGCTCTTTATGCGCTTCGTTCAGCAGCTGCGCAAAATCCAATCCGGCCTCCACTCGGCCGTCTAGGGCTTTGGCGGTAGCCGGTGCATACTGCACCGGCGCCGACGCGGCTGCTGCAATCAATTCCAGCATAGTGTTTCCTTAGGCATTGGGCTCTGCATCTGGGCTCCCTCGCCGGATGTAGAGCTGCTCTCCGATTTCGTCCAGTTGAATCCGTTCCTGGCGCATGGATTCGCGCTTGTGCTCCTCCTCAGCGCGCTCTTTCAGAATTTCGTACACCTTGCGTTCGCGGGTTGCCTCCAATAGCTTGCCCCGCTTGTCCTCGACCAGCGACTCGATGCGATCGAGGTGCTCACGCTGCTCGCCAATTTCCCTCTGTAACCGCAGCAGATAACTGGCGCTGACACCCATTAGCGACGCGTCCAGTCGCTGGTCCGGTATCGCATGCGAAGCACGCCTATACGAACCAAATGTATTTTTCAAATCCCCGAGTTGGTCGAATTCTCGATTGAATATCGCCATCACCTCGCCCAGTTCGGCCTTGCGCTGGTCTTCCTTGCGCTGCTTCAATTCAAGCAAGCGTTGGAAGCGAAAACTGAATCGCTTCATTCAGTTTGGGCACCCATCGGTGCCTCAGCCGCCATAATGCCCATCAGCCGCTGCACGTGTCGGTCGAAACTGTCTCCTTCTTCCGCCCGTTGCCGCAAGAAGTCGCCGACCGGTTCGATAAAACCCAGGGCGCGGTCTATCTGCGGATTAGAGCCTCTGGCGTAAGCTCCGATATTTATCAGATCCTCGGCCTCGTTATAGGCTGCCATCATCGCCTTGATCTCCATCGCCGCGTCCCAGTGCGCCGGGCTGACCACGTCTTTCATTACTCGGCTGATACTCTCCATCACGTCGATCGGCGGATAGTGCCCGCGCGAGGCCAAGCGTCGCGACAACACCAAGTGGCCATCGAGAATGGCGCGCGAGGCATCTGCAATCGGCTCGTCCATATCATCGCCTTCGACCAATACCGTATAGAGGCCCGTAATACTGCCTTGTTTGGTCATACCGACACGCTCGAGTAAGCGCGGCAGCAAGGCAAAAACCGAAGGGGTATATCCCCGCGTCGTCGGCGGCTCGCCGGCGGCTAAGCCGATTTCGCGCTGAGCCATCGCCACACGGGTAAGCGAGTCCATCATCAGCATTACATTCTTGCCCTGATCACGAAAATACTCAGCGATGGTTGTGGCGACGAAAGCCGCTTTCAGACGAATCAAAGCCGGCTGATCCGAGGTCGCAACGATAATCACCGAGCGTCTCAGACCGTCCGGCCCGAGGCTGTCCTCGATAAAATCAAGCACTTCCTTACCGCGTTCGCCGACTAGGGAAATGACATTGACATCGGCATCCGAATTGCGCGCGATCATGCCCAGCAACGTGCTCTTACCGACTCCGCTACCTGCGAAGATCCCCATGCGCTGCCCCTTGCCGCAGCTGACCATGCCGTCCAGCGCCCTTACCCCGGTCCCGAGCGAATCCTGGACTCTACGCCGACTAAGCGGATCCGGTGGCGGACTGTGGATATTGCGGTGGTCCTCAGCGTGGATCTGCCCCGCCCCATCGATCGGTTGCCCCAAACCATCCAATATCCTCCCCTGCAGACTATGGCCGACTGGAATATAGAGCGGCGTCCGCGTCGGAAATACGTGTGTCCCCGGGCGAATCCCCTCAATTTCTCCCAATGGCATCAGCAAGACCCGCTTACCCCTGAAACCGACGACCTCTGCTCGCAGTGCGTCCGATTGTGGATCGCCTAAAATACAAAGTTCGCCCAGAGCCACATCGGCTGGACCGATCGATTCCACCACGAGACCGACAATCTGACTGACCTTGCCGTAACGGGTCAGCGGGTCGATTTGATCTATCGCGCTCGACAGGTATTTCCTATTCATCTTCCATCGATTCCGCCGCGTCCGCGGCCGACTCTTCATCTTCTGTTTCCGTTAGGTCTAGTTCTACTACACCCGCGCGAGGTCCCGAACTAGTGGTCTGTGTCCTGTCGACGATCGGCTCCTTAGCCTCCTCCGCTTCCTGCTCAATTGTAGCAGAAAAAGCGGCGCGCAAACCGTCATGCAGCACATTCGCTTGTTCCTCCAGACGAGCATCGACATTCTCTTCCCGACCTTCAATCATGCAACCGCCGCGGCCGACGTGATCGCTGGCGCGCACCTTTAACACCGAATCCTGTTCGACTGTTTCGACCCAGTGAGCTGCGAAGCGTCGCGCAATCTGCAAATCATCTGGGTGGACCATTATTTCAAGGTTGCTGCGATCACTCAAATGCCGCAAGGCCGCACGCACGACCTGCACCAACACCTTGGGGCTGGCTTCGGCCTGAAAACCAACGATTCGCTTAGCCAGTGCGGAGGCTAAGTCGATCACCGTCTCCTCGGCCTCTTTCAGCACTTGGGTTCGCTCGGCGATCAGGTTGTCGTGCAAAACGCCCATGCGCGATACAGCATCAACCGACTCGGCTTCCCTTTCGTCCAGCCCCACTTGATAACCTTCATCGTAGCGCTGTTGATGGATCTGATTGCGTTCTTCGTCGCCCCGTGTTTCGACTTCCTGCAAACGCTTGTCGGCTTGGCTCTGCAGATATTCCATCTCCTGCCGCAGCTTGTTCTCCCATTCGCCATCGATGCCCTTGTGCAGCACGGCGAGTTGCTCCTTAATGATCTTTTCTAAACCGATCGATTCGAGACTCTGTTCTTCGAGCTCCTCATGCAGATCGCGTTCGGCCGCTCCCAGGGTGACGACCTCACCACCCAGACGCACGGTCCTTATTATTTTTGACACGGTATCGCTTTCCTTTGGTAAAGCGTGCAGTTCCTAACTAGTATACTCACAACCGTTAGGTCTACGTAGTCTCTTCCATGAGCATGGTGCGAATCAGCTTCGCCGCGTCCTCCGGACGCTCGCGCACCATATGTTGCACTCTGCTCAAAATCATTTCATGAGGCGTCTCCGGGCGCTCGAAATCTTCTTCCTCGATATCCGCGGAGATCTCGCCCAAGACCTCGAGCTCTTCTTCGACTCCGACCCCCCGGCCGATGGCCTGGATAATGAAACGCAGCGTGATCAACGCGGCTATAATACCTAGAATCTTGGCTACATTGATAGCAATATCAGTCCAGAATTCCTGCCGAGCTTCGGCCTCCATTTCCTCTTTGGCCTGGATCTCCTGGGTCTTGTCAAAGTTCATTGCGAAGACCGTAATCTCGTCGCCGCGGCCCTCGTCCAATCCCACGGCTTCTTTCGCCAGGCCGGCTAGCTTGTCGATTTCCCCCTGTGTTCGCTCTTCTTCTATATACTTGGCTTCGGCGGCGTCAAAAACCACTTTGGTCTTGTCGATCGTCAACGCCATCGACACGTGGGCGACTGCGCCCACCGCACCGACGATATTCTGCACCGTGCGATTGACCTCATAATTGCGGATCGCATTCTCTTCAGTACCCTGCTCGGCCGAGCTAGTCTCGTTGGTCTCTTCGCTGATCACCACCTGCGTCACACCCGGTTCGAAAATTTCGCGCTGCGTATTTTTGCGGTCGAAGTCGAGTTGCACATTGATGCGTACTCTCGAGCGGTCGGAGCCGATAACCTGGTCCATCAGAGACTGTACCTTGTTTTCGAGAACCTTTTCGATCTGTTGCTGCATTTCAAATTGCTTGTTCGCCATCTTGACCAACGGGTCCTTCTCTTCCGACAGCAAATTCCCGCTGGCATCTACAATAACCACATTCTCGGTATCCAAGCCCTCGACGCTTGCACCAATCAAATAACTAATGGCGTCGATTCGATCTGGCTTGAGCTTGACATTGCCATCCAAGGTCAGCAGCACCGAGGCTGTCACCGGGTTCTGCTCCTCGGTAAATAGACTTGGTTCGGGAGTAACCAGATTAACGCGGGCATCGCGGACCCCGTCGATCTGTATCAACGTCTCCTCAAGCTCGGCCTGTAGCGCCCGCAGCAAGTTGACGGACTGCAGAAAGTCGGTCATCGCCAATTGCGCTTCGTCAAAAATCTCGTAGCCGATCCGGCCGCTCTTGGGAAAGCCCTCTCCCGCCATCTGGATCCGCAAGTCCATATACTGGTCTTCGGGCACCAAGATAGCGGTAGCGTCGGAGGTCAAGCGATGTGGAACTTCCATGATCCGCAACCGGTTGCTCACTTCGGCAGCCTCTTCGAACTCCATATTGGCGTAGAGGATCCGCCCGTCCCAATCATCTTTGCCTTCGCCCACTCCAGAAAAAGCAGCGAAAACCACTAAGGCGACTAATAACGCAGCTGCGCCTATAGCGCCAAAACGCTGCGTCGGCGGCGCCTCTTCAAACCATGAGCGCGAGCGTTCGGTTATATCGGAAACTTGTGTCGGTATATTCATCTATAGCCCCGCAGACCTAGACCTGCATGCGAATAAGTTCCTGGTAACCTTCCAGGACCCGGTTGCGTACTTCCAACATTAAATCCAGTGCAATGCCGGCCTCTTCCACGGCCACCATAACCTGGTGTACATCTGCGGCTTTGCCCGTGACCAAATCGTCGACGGCAGCGCCAGCCTTGAATTGCATTTTGTTGACGTCGTGGGCGAAATCCTTGACCAAATCGGAGAAATCGGGTTTCGCCGGCCCGGACCCTATCCCAGCTGGCCGGTCGGCCAACGGGCTCTTTTGAATCCGACTACTACCCGTCTCGCCGCGACCGGTAAAATCGCGGATCATCTCAACGGCCATCTTAGGAGCCTTCCCGCGCCGCGAAATCGCGCTTGAGCCGCATGACCTTCGGCACATAAGACTCGGTTTCGCGCGGCAGAATGCCAGCGCGCACCGAACTCGGGCCCGCGTTATATGCCCACAGCGCTAATTCGACCGAGTGGAAGCGGTCAAGTAGCCGGCGCAGATAACGAGTGCCAGAAGCAATATTCTGCTCTGGGTCAAAACGGTCGACCGCTCCCATCGCACTGGCCGTATCCGGCATCAACTGCATAAGCCCCGCCGCCCCTTTCGGCGACAGAGCCTCCGGATCGCCGCCCGACTCGGCCTGTATTACGGCTCGCACAAGATTCGCATCCACTTTGTACTCGGCACTGTAGCGGTCAATCAGATCGGCATAACGGTTCACGCTCCGTTCTTGCTGGCCACTGACTGGTTCTGCAACCACTGGACGCGTCGCCGAGATAGCACTGGCGCTGCGGCCGAGAATCGAGCTAAGCGCACCGCGTTCGTAGGAACGGGACAGAATCCCTCCCAACGACTCCTTGGTCTCGGCGTGGCCGCCTGCGACCATTAGCGTGCAAAGAAGTAGAGCCGCTAA
>JACLAC010005603.1_pt1 | contig 18488 bp, 15 predicted proteins | sample 8027881 | NCBI WGS metagenome assembly JACLAC01 (sample SAMN15725517, study PRJNA655200) | protist metagenome | isolation source: fluorescence activated cell sorting (FACS) single amplified genomes of... | place: Spain: Blaines Bay Microbial Observatory, Mediterranean Sea | collected 2016-01-19 | reverse complement strand
GGTCCTCGGAATCGCGGTTTGGCTGGGAGTATGGGGCCTGCCGCCCATATCGTTCAAAAGGGCTTGCATGTACTTTTGGTAAGTAAACGTGAACAACCCTTTGGTATAGCCTTTTCTTTGACCATGGGGCTTGATCCGCGTCAAATGCAATATATCGGCATTAAATCGGCGGCCCATTTTCGTGCAGGATTTGAGTCCTGGGCCGGAAGTATTTATTCGGTATCAGAGCCTTCTGTACATGCTAACGAAGTGTTAGAAGGACGATTTCATAATGTTGGCCGTAGGCTTTATCCGTTTCATGATCTTTAAGGGGATGACAGAGTAATGCGTAAGATAAGTATGGCAGACGCGTGGGATGTACATCGGCGTATCCTAGTATTTGATGGTCATAATGATACGCCGGTAGAGCGGGTCCATCGGGGTGAGGCGCCACTGCATTGGATGGCACGAGATTTAGCCTATCATATGGATGTACCGCGTATGCGTGAAGGGGGATTCGACGCGGGATTTTTTATTGTTGGCAATGGACCGACGGCAGATGTGATGATTACCCTGGAGCGCACGTTAGCACAAATCGATCAGTATCCGGAAGTATTGCGTTTGGTACTGCGTTCAGAGGATGTGGAAGCGGCCAAAAGGGCAGGGCAGATCGGTGTTCTGATGACTATTGAAGGGGCCGGACGTTGGTTGCATGGTGAACTGGATATGGTACGGCTTTATTACCGTATGGGCATACGGTGTCTAGGGCTTACGCACGGTGAGGGAGGTGCGGCAAAGGAGATGCTTCAAGGCAGTCCTAGTCCATTTGGCCCTTGTAGTATGGCAGAGCGTGAAAATGAACGCAAGAGCGCTGCGGGATTGACCGAATTTGGACGTCAGGTATTGCGCTTAAGTAATGAGTTAGGACTAGTAAGTGATTTAGCTCATATCAATGACAAGGCTTTTTACGAGGTCCTTGAGTATTCTACCAAGCCGGTTACGATGACCCATACGGCGGTATGTTCATTATGCCCTCACTGGCGTTGTTTAACTGATGCGCAGATCCGAGCATTAGCGGCTGCCGGTGGCGTGTTGGGAATTGCCTTTGCCCCTTTTTTTATTCACCCGGAAAAAGCGACTATTGACCGTTTGGTAGAACATATTTGCTATGTGGTAGAATTGGTGGGTATAGATCATGTGGCGATTGGTTCAGACTTTGATGGATTGGGAGATATACCGGCGGTAGTAGCCGATGTTGGACAATTAGTACTATTGACACATAGCATGATGAAGTATGGTTTTAATGAAGCGGAGATTAGCAAGATTTGGGGCGGTAATTTTATGCGTTTATTGCGGCAAAATATTGATAGCTGAAAGGTGATGATAAACGTGTTGTTAGGACGGTTACCGGCAAGACCTTGTCTGTTTTACTTAATTAAAAACCAGGTAAAACTTTCGGGTTTCATTTTGATTTCCAGATGAATCGAATAATCACGCGCTAGGGTAAAGGTTTGTGGTTGCTGGGCTTGATGACTTATTTGAGCTGTTGCGGTTAGTCCGGTATAGTATAGGTTGATTTTTAAGCTGCGTTTAATCTGTTCTTTTAATGGATTAAATACCACCAACATACCTTTATCTTGAAGTTGAGGATTAACGTGGAGCATCCAATCCAGGTCACGGCCATCGGTGCGGCGACCGTGGATCATATCACTTTCAAGGATATCACGGTATTGTTTGAACCAGGTAATGGACTCTTGTACCATAGTTTTAGTGCGTGCCGTATCATATAGGCGTGGTCCCCGGTAACAAGCTTGCACGCCCATGGCTAGGTTACTGATTAGCATACGCTGGTAATGTTCTATATGTGTATCTAAGGGTTCAATGGTGGCGGCGTCACCACCGCCATGGTATTCGCTAAGAGGTACGAACATCCAGCCCATACTGCTGGTTTTTTCCCAAGTACCATCAAAGATATTTTGCCGCGTATGAAAAACTTGTTCGTCCCGTGGTAAAGACCAATTCACTTCACGATAGCCCATACCGCTTTTATTGGTGCCGACCAAATAGTAGTAGTCTGGTACATTGAGATAGATTCCCTCGGCTCTGCACCATTTATAAAAATCGGAGATTAAACGCCATTGCTGCCATTGTGAATCTTCTAGGCCATTATGGCCGGGGTGGTGGGTAGCAGTACACACATCGCCAGGGTATGAGCCGTCGTGTTCAAGAAGTGTATGTCCGGTTTTTTGATAAAACTGATAGAGTTTGCGGAAATAATCCTGACCCCAGACGCTCTGTAGACAAGGAGAATGGCCAAATGTTGGTGTTTTACCGGTTGGCATGACCACGTCGTTGGCAGTGTCGATATGGCGGGAAGCTAATAGCGAGTAGCCACCCAGTTCGATATTCTTGGTACGGGCATATAGTGCATATTGCTGCATCTGTTCTAGATAATCCGGGTTTTCGTTTTCAATCTCAAAGCCGCTACCGAATGTCATAATAACGAGTTCAAAACCCACTTCAGCACATTGATCAATAGCTTGTTTGACGGATTCCCAAGTCGCAAAACGCACATGCATCATCAGGGGGTTTTCCGTGACCCAGGGAGCAATAGTTCGGTACATACGGCGTTGTGCTAAACCGCAACGCTCTCTTTCATAGCTATCAAAGGGTAGGACGAAGGCGTGGATAGATTTGAAGATTTCTCCTGGGGCTAGGGCTTGGCAGGGACCCATTTCAGGGTAGATTTTGAGTAAGCATGGAGTTAGACGATTATAGTTAACCTGTGTTAGGAAATCTGGATCAGTCTCCCAGTGGACGGAATGGATTTTGGCGTTACTAGAAGAGTCGCCGCCAAAGCTATAATCTGTTTCAACGTGGATATTAGGCGTAGGGCTGTTATGGCCACGGTGTTCAACTACGGAACTGTATTCGACCGCTGCTAAGAGTTCAGAAACACAATGATTAATAGTAAGGGTATGGTTACCATTATTATGGATCGTAAGCCATTTACTGAATAAGGGGATACCGTCGTAGAGTTCATAATGGACGGTTAGTGTAAGATCTAATGATGCTGTTTGAGGGGGACAATAATCCATGCTTAAATATATCCCCTTGGGAGGCCAATCGACATGTGGAGCGTGATGCCTTACGCGTTTCCAAGGCAGTCGCTCATGGGGTTGAGCTATGGTAAAACCAGTAAATTGAAAAGCGTCAGGATCGCTGTTTAGCTGCTCTAGCCATGCGGGTCGTAAAAATGCGTAGTTTGGCTGTTTGTTGAGGCCACCAACGGTGTAGGAAACGGTATTAATTTCTACTTCTGCTTCGGGTTTTATGCCACGCAGCAAGCTGGCTCCGGTCGTTAAGTTGTCCAAGGCGACGGTGGCCGCATTAGGACTCAGGCGAAATGTACGGCGGATTAAGCCATTAGATAAGATGAGTTCAGTATTGGTGTTATTGCGGTAGATACCAGCGGTATAAGGAGAGCTGTCGATTAACCAATCTATAGGGTCCGTGGTTGAAGTGTCGGGTTCAAGGGGTAATTGGGCTAAAGAATGATAAGCGGGGGCAGGTGGTTTGGGGTTGGTCATGGCGCATGTACCCTGTATAAGAAATTGAGAAATAGTTGGTCTAGTGAGGCAAATTTTCAAGTGCCCAGACTGTAAAGTTGGCTATGGGCAGATACTGTGACAACCTGGGAGTAATGGAGCGTCTTAGCTTGTTGCTCGGAGCCAATGGGGCTAGGGAGGCGCAAGGCAAATTCGGCTTTATCTAATTGGTTGTACATGATATAAGCAAAGCGTAAACGGTCAACTAATAAGGGGTCCGAAGCAGCAAAGTCAGGATATAGGATAGGACCTACATCTACCTGAAAACGTTTTTTTGGTGGGTGGATATTTATATAGGGAATAGGATATTCAAGCAGAGCTGACCATCCTTGGGTTTTATCGCTAAGGGCAGTGTGCCCAACGAGAGCTTCTCCGGCAAGGGTGGCTGTGGCAATTTCATCCGGGGTTTGTACAGCACGAGCAGAAGCTGATTTTAGGGTTAAATGGAATTTAGTCCAATATGCATAGCCGCCGGCAAAGCCTTGGCGGCGGCTATTGACGGGGCCGGATTGGCGTATATCATGTTGGTGATCAGCAAATTTTTTTTGCAGCGATGACTCATTGTCGCTAATAATAATGGCCACTTCTGAAGTGGGGACTTGGGCGATGCCAAGTTTATCTTTGTACATATGTTCGCCGATACATTCTTTGCCCAGGTGATATTGAACTGTGGTCTCGGTACGATGGTCGGTTAAGGTACAACTGGCCATTAGTTGGGTCCGACAGGTATTCATTTCTTCTTCCTCTAGAGCAGCAGTATAGGTAACGAAGCAGGCTCGATGATCAAGGATTTGCATTGACTAGTATCCATGGTGTGGAGAACAGGTAGAATTCCTTAACAATAGTGATTAAATTAGTTAGGTCTAAGCGATACATCAACTGACCTAAGTTATCTATTATTAATTTTATTAAGAGGATCAGGGTAAATGGTACGACTTGAAATCTTGGGACATTACACGGTATATCGCAATCCATCTCCGAATAGAATTAGCGAATATGTTGCTTTTCCTGCTATTCAGGCATTGGCTGATAATACCTTGTTATGCATGTGTCGTCATGGCTCAGCGCGTGAAAGTGACGATGGCGTTGTGAACATACATCGATCTACAGATGGCGGAGAAAGTTGGCAGGCAGCTGGTGTTTTGCCCGAGCCGGATGGGATAGGAGCAGGTATGCGCTTGCCTGGTGGGTTTGGTATACTTGCAACAGGAGAAGTATTAGCCTGGGTAGCTTATCCAACGGGGTTAAATGGAGAATCTGGACAGTTTATAGCTCGGTCAACGGATAGTGGTTTGCACTGGTCGCCGTTGGAAGCGGTGGCAACAACACCGTATGAGTCTATTGGTGTGGGAGGAAATCTAGTAACTTTAGCGGATGGGACCTTAATAGCTGCTTCTGAGTGGGGTGAAAGTGAATGGGGGGGGACGGATAAGCCGTTACCCGATTGGGCGGCATTGTTGAGTCGATCAACGGATAATGCTAAGTGTTGGGACACCTGGCGCCGTATTCAAGGCCCACAGGGCGCGCGTTATTTTTATGACCTGCGGATCTGTAAATTAGCCGATGAGCGTTTGTTAGCAGCGTATTGGACGCATGATATGGAACGCGATGAAGGCTTGAATGTGCATACGGCTTGGTCGACAGATGGTGGGGAGACGTGGACCACGCCACAGGATGCTGGATTTTGGGGCCAGGTGACGGATATTGCGGCTTTGCAAAGTGGACGGGTGATTGCGGTTACTAATCATCGGCGGCTGCCGATGGGGCTGCGAGCTGTGCTTTCCGAAGATGGAGGACAGTCTTTTGATGTAGGCAACCATCTTGAGTTATGGGGTATCGATCCTGTACGTATTCGCAGTGCACCGGTATTGGCTAGGAAGCGCGATATAGTAGAGAATTTATTGGATTCATATCATTTTTTTACCTTTGGAACGCCCTCTGTGACGCAGATGCCAGATGGTACTATCGTCGTCGCTTTTTATGTGACCGAAGAACAAGTGACCTATGTGCGCTGTTGCCGGATGCGAGAGATTGAGACCACATAATGCAAGCTAAGATGCTGCTTAACCGGGGCTTTGATGTGGGTGTAAGAGGTAGGGGCAGGACAGGATTGAGGTATATATAATAGTGAATAGCTATAAAAAGCGATTTTGGCATAATATATAAGGAGAGTATTACTGGTGGCTATACCATTGGAACAGATTGCCAATATGCCGGCCTTTTCACCTTATTATCCGCTACCGCCGGCGCGTTACCGCAAGGTGCAGTTTCAATATGTGTTTTTTCGAGCTGACCCAGAGGCTATTGAGCGCGTCTTACCTGAATGTTTTGTTGCAGATACAGAGGGTACTTGTGTCGCCGTGGGTTTAACGGTACCCTGGTCCGCTAACTATGGAGCTTTCCAGGAGAGCGTGCTGTCAGTAAGATGTCGTTATAAGGATGAGTTGGGATATTTTGCTCCCGTGGTGTTTTTAAACTCACGTTCTAGTATACCCGCGGGGCGTGAGATCTATGGTACACCAAAGGTCTTTGCTGATGTGCAAGTGGGATTTGATGAACGCGTGATGTATACGGATACCTATTTAGCAGGTACTTCGGTATTGAGTATACGTACAACGATGCAACGCGAGGCTGTAGTTGAAGATTTGCCCAGTATGCAGCCTGCTTGGCGTTTAAAAGTTATTCCCCGAGCTGATGGTACGGGGGTTGATATAATGCAACTCATTGATGCGGCAGGAGCGTTAACGGATCCGGCGGTTCATATTTGCCGTGCTGGCGAAGGGGTGGTGCAATTCAATCCCATGCCAATATATGATTTGTCGGATTTTACCCCACAAGAATATCTGGGTGCTTATTATCTAGAAATGGATTATACGGAAGGATATGCAAAAATTGTCCATGATTTTTTAATGACGCGATAGTACTAGTGATGATATAATTAAGGAATAAATTAATGCCAAGTATTAGCTATAGTACCAGCGGTTTTAACGACCGCAACATCGAAGCTGCACTGGATGGCATTGCGGCAGCAGGCTTTGATCATGTGGAAATATGTGGGCAGGAACCACATGTAGATACGCCGCCTCAGGGGCAAGCATTACAAGAATTTCGGCGGCGTTTAGAACAACGTGGTTTTGTTGGGGGGACAGTACATGCGCCCATGCGGCATAATGTCCTAGGGGCACCCGATGCCGCATGGCGTGCAGCAAAGGTACCGGTTTTTGCTAGCTATTTACGTTTTGCCGCAGCTATTGGTTGTAGTGGTTTGATTATTCACCCGGTGCCTAATCCAATGTTTGTAGACGATCCGGAACGTCCCGAACTAGCTGAGATCATGCTGGATGCAACACGGCGTTCATTAGATGAATTGGTGCCGCTAGCCAGTGCCTGTGGGGTGCGTATGTTACTGGAGAATTTACCCTATCACTGCAATTATCCGCTGTTGTGTATGGAGGAATTAAGGCCATTGGTAAATGCTTATCCCGAAGCGGCTGTTGGTTTAGTGATAGATACGGGGCACGCGTGGACGATCAAACGTGATCCGGCGACACAAATACGGGTTGCTGGTGAACGTTTATGGGGTACTCATATTCAGGATGTAGACCATGAAGATCCCCAGGATAATCATTGGTTACCGGGACACGGTGAGCTGGATTGGCAAGGTATTCGGGCGGCTTTAAAAGAAATAAAATATGCTGGTTTTTGGACCTTTGAAGTGATTGTGCCGCGGCATAATGAAACACCAGAAGAGCTATCCCAACTGACACGAAAAGTTGCTGCTGCCTGGGGCCTAGGATAAAAGCTAGAAAATGAGTGTGAGGTGTGGGGACTATAAAGGTGCTTGCCGGGATGAAAAGATAGTTCATTTGCCTTATTTAGAAGGCTCTAGCAGAGAAGCCATATATAGACACTAACAAAAACAAGTTCTAGCCTAAAAAAACGGAAATGTCACGAGTTTAAATTGAATACGTGTTAATAAGCAGATAATAGTCTGAATTTTATCTTTATAGTTTAGTGTTTTTTACTGCTTCCGAAAGCAGGCTTAGTTCCTGAATTAGTTTTCGATTGATATTTTCTAAACTACGAACTTTCATTGTAAGGCGGTGAATAAAGATAAATAGAATCGCGAACAAAGAACTAAATACTATAACAAAAGGAAAAGCTACTCCAATAGAATTTGCTAAGTAAAGAGTTTTCCTAGGAAATAATTCAAAAAGGGCCGGAACAATGGCTACCGATGATAGCATTACCAAATCGTATAAGTCAATTTTTTGTCTGGCTGTCATCAGCGCCAGTCTATACAGATAAATGCTTGAAAAAAAGAAAATGACAATTAGGCTCTTAATGTCGTATTCTGATGTAGGCATTATTTTTCAGTTGGGGTTATATGCACAAATTTTGCTAAAAAAATGTAAGAGAGAACGCGAAACATGTAGGAAATTGTTTTAATACCCAAAATAGAACTCTTTCCGTGTTGACGTTCTAACATATTTACAGGTATTTCCTTAATACTTAGTTTCTTACGTAGAGCCCATGCTAAAGAAATTGGTTCTGGGAAATCGTGTGGATAATGTTTAGAAAATAATTCAATGGTTTTACGATCCATTAAACGCATACCACTAGTTGGATCAGAAATTTTAGAATTTTCAAAGAGTAAGTTCAGTGCCTGAGCAATAATAGAACTACCTAGTCTACGTGTCCATGTAGATCGGAAAGTATCGTTATTTATGTAGCGACTGCCAATAATAATCGAATGTGGGTCTGCTATATATGCCTGTATTAGTTTGTCTACTTCTTGCGGTGGGTGTTGACCATCACCATCAATTTGTACGCAAAAGTCAAATCCTTGACGATGAGCATATTGAAATCCTGTCTGAACCGCGCCCCCAATACCTAAGTTTTGAGGTAATTTCAACGTAGGTGATAAGGGACTCGCTGTCTCAAAAGTTTTATCACTTGAACCGTCATCGATTACGATAGTTTCATAACCCTTATCAAGGCGATTTATCTCTTGAAGTAAGATCTCGATGGAATCTTCTTCATTGTAGCAAGGAATAATCAATAAAGTTCTAAATCCATTCATCTTTGTGAATTAGCCCTTATTTGCGACAAACGATTTCTTATTTCTAAATAATATATAAATGCTACGCGTTTAGGTAAATTTTCCATTTTCGTTTGTGGTGTGCCAAACAATGCTCGAAATCCTTGTTTCCATAAGTCTATACCAAAAATAAATTTACCTAAAAAAAATGTTAATATAAGATTTTTACGGCTTCGTTCTAATTCAGCATAGTTCTTTCTCCCTTTAGGTGAAAAACTTGTCAATGCCGTTTGGTTGTTCATCGCAATGGAATCTCTTTTATATAGTTGACTACCTGCAAAAGGCGCAACTACAAATACTGCTACTTCGTCTAGCCCACTTCGAACCAGATCTTTTAAATAGCTGCGTGAAGCTGAAACATTTACATCTAATTCATCTGGATGTCCAACGAGAAAACAGGCTTGAGTCCGAATGCCATTTTTGCGACATGCCGCAACCAAATCTAGCCCATGACTATAATTAAATTTTTTCCCAATGCTTTTCATCGTATCTTTGCTGCCAGATTCTGGACTTATTGATATGTATCGGCAACCGGCTTGGGCAAACAATGGAATTTTATCAATCCGTACTGTTTCTGCTTTAGTACCACTAACAAAGGAGAAATTAATATTAGCTCGATTTTCAATTAGCAACTCACAGATGCGTTCCCAACGTTTGTGCTGTACGGTGGGATTAAGATCTTCAATCTGAAAATCGTGGACGTCGAAATGATCTCGGAGATAAAGAAGTTCATTGACTACATCTTCAGGTGAGTTACCTCTCCAACGTATGTTATTAGTTTCTGGAATTACGCAGAAGTTGCATGGGTAAGGACAACCGCGAGAGGTAAGTACAGGTAGGAATTTTTTTGTTTTAGGGCCATGAGAGTATGGAAGAGACCAGTATCCAGAAAGATTAATCAAATCCCATGCAGGAATGGGATAATGAAATGATTTTTTTGTTATTCTTTGCGGAAATGTGTTCGAGTCGGGAGAAATCGTATTTACAGGAAAAGGAATTGAAGAGTCACCCATAATTTTACATTTAATCTCATCCCAATTAAAATATGCCTCACCACAAATAATTAAGTCAATACCGACCTGAAAAAAGGATTCTGCTAATGGTTGTAGCGAATATCCCGTAACAGCTTGAGAGTTTTCTAATACCGCAATTCGTATTGAATCGAACCTACTCTTTAACTTCTCTGCTATGGACAAAATTTCAGTATGAGACATATAAGAGATTGCGTATATCAACACAAATTTACTTTTTATAAAATGGTCAGTTTCAATGTGATTTTCAATCGGTTCTCCTTGTAAGTAATGATCGTCAGCGTCAGTGATTATCGTAGGATCGTTTCCAAATAGGTCAATAAAATGGACAGTATCACCTTGATCACGAGCGTAGGCTGTTAGCGTAGCAAGCTCTATTGGCCAATAGGGAACCCCAGATCCAAGGAAATCACCTTTTTGTAATGCCAATCTAGGTGATATAAAAGTAATTGGTAAATTCATTGTGCCTAATATTATTATTAATCTAATACTGGATAATGACTCGTGCGTTTTCTTTCATTTTTCCAATCGGTACTACGTCCCTGAACTAGCCAATTAGCAAAACCGTAACCGATGTCCATCGCATCAAGCGTTCCTATATAATTAAAAGCCCCTTGTCTTCCAATACTACGAAGATTTTTTATTTTGTCTAAACCTTCGATTAATTCAGCAAGTCCTTTTTCAAAGCCCGAGTAAAATACCGGGTAACTTTTTGTTAAGCGAATAACTTTTCGTTTAAGTATCTTATGATCATTAAAGCCCATTTTAGCGAGGCCCTTTTCAACTTCTGCATAAAGCACATCGTCAGTCTTATTGATAAATTCTCGGTCTGGGCTACTCATAACTTCACAGCAGATGATGCTTCCGTTAGGTGTCATGCTTGGATCAAAAGATTCCTGCTCGCTTAAGCGATGAAAAATTATCTCTGGATCGGGAACAAAAATCCATGAGTCATCCGTAAGTCTTTCCTTATCAATATGAAAAAAAACTAATAATAAGTCGTTTAGCGCAACTACATTTTCGGCAAGGCTTTGGAAATGCGAGGGAAGAGATTTACCAAGCAGCTGGACCATTAAAGTCAATGGTAAAGTTGATGCTACGAAGTCATCAGGGCCAATTTTGGCAACTTGGCTTACGCCATTGCAATCATAATGGATTGCGGATATCTGATCCTGCTCAATACTTATAGAAGTTATGGTGCTATTTAATTGAAATTGGCTTTTACTTTTTGCCTTCGATTCTATTGACTTCCATAAGCGCCCAAGACCTTTCTTAGGATAGCGAAACGTAAGTGCTTCAAATTCACTTTCTTTCTTTAGTTTTAATAGTCGTCCTATAACTTCGATAATAGATGGAGTTTGGATACGACCTTGGGACAACTTAATATCTAATTTGGTTGGATCTCCCCATAGTTTTTGAGCAATTGGTTTAAACAAAATTTCGTAAAGTGGAGCGCCCAATCTCCCTTTTAAGTCTTCTTCGAAGGTCTTTGGGCGATGCTTAAAAAAGATTTGATGAAGCGTACTTTGACCATAACCAATTATCATTTTGATAAATGCGTTTAATCCAAAAATACCAGCGAGAGAAAAAGGAGATGGAGGATAAGGTAAATATTCACCATTCATAAATATGCTACTTATCTTATCCCGTTTTAGCCAATCGTCTTTTGGTAATAAATTTTCAATCCTTAATTCGAGATTTTTGTCCAATGTAAAGATTTTGTGTGGGCCTAGATCGTGGAGTCCAGCGTCTTGCCAATTTATAGTTTGTGCCAATCCTCCCAGTTGTTTATTCCGTTCTAAGACTACAAAATCATCAATTTCTTCATCTATTAAGCCATCAGCTACTGCCATGCCTGCGGGGCCAGCTCCAAGAATATAAGTTGTCATCTATTTTATCCTAGCTAAAGCGGTAGTTTGGCTTGCATAATACGGTATTCGAAATCGTCGTATGAAATTCGGAGTTAATTTGTATATTAAGTTCGTTAACGGTATTTTGTAGTGTATTGCCATTTGTTCTAGATAGCCGAATTCTAGTGTTTGCCAATATTTACGAAATTGAATTGTTTGAAAACCAGTAGCGTCAAAAAGATTTGTGAGTGAGGTTTGGGTAAAATGGTGAAGATGTACGGAAAGCAGCCACCAGAAATGTTTTCCCGCAAGTTTGGCTTGCAAAGTGCCGATATCTGGATAATTGATTAATAAGGTTGCATTCGGCTTTAGTAAGTTCCTTATAATGGAAAGTGATGTTTTAGGATCAGGAAGATGCTCAATGACGTCCCAAAGGCATACCAAATCAAAGCTATTTAGCTCAAAAGAGTGATTTTCAATAGTGCCTTGCTCAATCTTTAGACCTCGCTCTTTTCCCCGTGAAACCAAGTCTAATGATGGTTCCATCCCATGAGCGTCATATCCAAAATCGCACGCAGCTTCTAAAAAAGCCCCTCCTGCAGTACCTATATCCAAAACTTTGGATCCTGGGGGTGGCAAAATCTTTTTGTGTTTGACAAGTGCTTGATAAAAACTGTGTACTCGCATGTGATATTGGCTGTCATGCGATGCATCTTCTGAACTCATATACCCCTTTACAATAGTCTCAGCATCAAACCGGGGATTCTCAAATATCATATTACAATTCAAACATTGTACAATTCTTTGTGTGCCTGGGATACCAGAAGCTGCGCCATACAGTTTTGTCGGATCGGATTCCGTTAACCAAGGCTCGTATAGCACTTTATTGTCAACGCTATCACATACTGTACAATGATGATGTCTTCTCTCCATAATTTCTCCAACAATTAAATCTTTTAAATTTAAAGTATTTTACGGTTAATGAAGCTTTTTAATAGTTGTTTTATCGTATAATACATGATTATTTGAAGAGGATAATTGTGTACTGAAATGAAGATATATTTCTTGATTTAACCATACAGGTGTTCTAACTTCCATTGTGTATTGATTCCACGTATTCAGGAATCCCCATAGGGTAATATCTGAAACATACCTTTTATTATGGTGATGCTATTCTTTTAGTATTAATTGCTAGTGTAGAATGGTAATGATGGAAATATTTGATATTTTATGATGTATAAAGGCTTATTTTATAACTTACATATAGTGATATAGATTGGCAAGTTAATCGGTAGGCCTTAAAAGAAATAAAATATACTGTTTTTTGGATCTTTGAAGTGATTGTGCTGCGGCATAATGAAACACCAGAAGAGTTGTCTCAACTGATATGCAAAGTTGCTGCTGCCTGGGGCCTAGGATAAAAGCTAGAAAATGAGTGTGAGGTGTGGGGACTATAAAGGTGCTTGCTGGGACGAAAGACGAGGGTGGATTTGCTCTATGGGGCGCTCTATGGATATATGATAACGCTAAGGCTATTCCTTAAAAGGCCAATGTTTAAGTGATGGATGTATAACACAAGTCCCCGCTCAGCGTTTTTCTGGGCGGGGACTTGTGTTTATCGATAGAAGAGTTGATCAAGCCGGGTTAATCAGCTCTTCTAAATGCACCAATTTACCTGCATTTTCGGCAGAGTGATTAGCTCCTAATACCGCCGCTAAGCTATTTATTGAAGGTACGTATGGACTGCGGGGCATGGAGGCATCGCCTGTTTGGACGGCTTTGACAAAGGCACGAGCTTGACGTCCAAAGGAATCAGTGGGCTCATTGGTTTGCCAAACGATCTCACCATTTTCTACAATTTTATTTGGAGCCCATTCTATAATAGAATCGTCACTGACTAAGGTTACTTCACGCTTGGAAAAATTGACATTGTTCATAACCCGGGAAACACTGGCATTGGCGGTAATACGGTCTGTAAAGCGGTAGTTTACATTGTATACATGGGGTAGGTTCATTGGTTCAATACGTTCTGCCGGTAAAGATTCTACATAGAATGCTGAGACCGCTGCTATATCACCAAGGAAATAACGCAATAGATCAATGTTATGGATCGTATTTTCCACAAAAGAACCGCCGCATAATTCGTAGCGACTGGTCCAATAGCGAATAGGTTGGCCACTATAGAAATTTTGAATCTGGGCATGACGTGGTTGGCGCTTTTGTAATAATTCGCGTGTAGGTTCAGCGGAGGGTTCATAGCGAGAAACGAAGCCTACCTGGGTGATAATGCCAGACTTTTCGACTAGTGCATTGAATTCAACCGCTTGTTGTAGATTTAAGGTTTGAGGTTTTTCAACGAAAAGAGCGATCCCCTTAGCGGTGATAAGGGGCAACTCATCAGTATGCAAGGTTGGCGGTATGCATAGATAAACCGCGTCTAGCTCTTCTTTGTCGAGCATTTCATGAAAGTCGGTGTAGCAGGCTTGAGGGTGATATTTTTCTGCCTGCGTTTTGAGTGTTTCTTCATTGAGATCACAGAAGGCTTGAAAGACAATTTGGCCTTCTTCTGCTAACGGGGCCAGAGCGGGAAGATGAGCTCTGTTGACAATCCACCCTAAGCCAATACAACCAATGCGAACAGGTTTCATAGGACATCCTTGCTGCTAAGAGATATTAAAGACTTTCGATTTTTTTGATAAGGTCGGGCGTTAAAAAGCGGCCATCTGATACGGCAGCTGATACGGCTAATTCATCTAAGTCGGCGACCCCGCTAAGGATTAGATTAACATGTGGATCGGAGAGTAGATACCGTAAACCTAATGAGGCTATAGATTCTGTTTGGTCAGCTAGTAATTCTTCTAAACTTGCCAGTTTATCAAACAGTTCAGTAAAACGTCCCTGGTCTGTCCAACGCTCTTTTTTGGAGCCTAGTAGACCGGCATGCAATGGCGATGCACAGATCAAAGCAACATCACGTGCAGCTGTAGTAGGGGCTAAGATCTTTTGGGCTTCTTGAACAAGCATATCATATTTTAGGAAGGTGATAACAGAAACAAAGACATCTGCTTCATTGAGGATATCGCGCATCAATTCCAGATTCGAACCGGTGAGGCCAATATGGGTTGCTAGACCCTGTTCCTGTATTTCAAGCAAGGCTTCCAGAGTGCGGCCTTTGCCAAAGACACCATCCCAGCCGGCTTGTTCGGATTCGTGAATCTGGATTAGGTCGACTGAATCACGCTGGAGCCGTTTTAGACTTGCTTCAAAACCGCGCCAAACGGTATCACGGGTATAATCGAAAGGTTCAGGAAAATAGCCGACTTTAGTGGCTAGGTAATAAGGCTCGGTGATGCCTTTTAGGGCGTGACCAAGGGTTTCTTCGCTGCGTCCCTGACCGTAGAGTGGGGCCGTGTCAAAGTAATTAATGCCTAGCTCAATAGCGCGTTCTACCATAGCAACACCGTGCGACAAAGGGCGCAGACCGTCGTCTGGACGGCCGTAGAACCATGACCCGCCCAGGCCAATTTCACTAACCTGCCAATCTGTTTTACCAAAACGTCTGTACTGCATACAAGCTCCTGAGAAAGATACGATATGAATGGTTTAAAGATGATACAATATAGTTTAAAAGATGTGGGCGTTGCCAATGGTTGCAGGTCTTGATTATAGTCGAGCGTTATTAGACCAGTTGTTAAATGCACTGGGGATATTCACGGCCGCGGATCAATGGCCAACCGTTGATGGGGGCGGGGCCTTCTAAACAGCCGATTTGTTTGATGTGTGCGGTTTCTTCGGGGGTACCAATATAGCGTGTGGTGGCTGCAGCATAGTGAATGGACCAGCCGCGCCGGCGATGTGGTGTGGTGTTGGGGCCACTGCAGTGTAGGGTTAAGCTGTGATGAAAGGTTGCGTCACCGGCTTTGAGTGGTATGGCGACCTCTTGATCCAGTATATCTTTGGTCAGTAAGGTCGGCAGGTGATCCCAAGCTACTAGACCAAATTCTAAACTAGCGGGAATAAAACGTATACAGCCATTTTCTGGGGTGGCATCATCGAGCATGATCTGGCAAGTGATCTGAAAATTGGAGGCAAAAAAATTCCAGAAAGCCGAGTCCTGGTGATAACGGTTAGCCCTATCCCATGGCGGTTTAGCGAATACTTGGTCGTAATAAACTTTAATATCTGGTCCTATTAAAGCAGCAATAATATCAACCACTTTAGGGTGACGAACAATGGCGTCAAAAGCGGGATGATAGCGACTGGGGATATTCATTTTACGGACAGCATCTAGTGGGTTTTCAATGGGAGCTTGACGTTGTTTTATGTAGTTCTCTTCGCCTGTTGGGTAGATCTGATTACCGCGTCGAGCGTGTTGAGGGCTATGAGCAATACTGGGCTCTAAAGTAGGGCTAGGTTCTGGAGGCTCACCTGCCAAGGGGTGCATAGATAAATGCTTATTAGGAAAGTCAGGAACGTTACCCAAAACGAAATCTTTATAAGCGTGCCGTAAGCGTGCCAGCTCTTCCTGATTAATTAGATTTTTAACGATGAGATAACCATTTTTAAAAAAACTCTGTTGTTGCTGTTGATCCAGTGTCATAAAGCGCTCCTTTTGAAATTAAAAATAGTATGATCATAACAGATTGTAAAACAAATTATCCCGTGTGGTTTTAGTTAGCTTTAGAATGATACGAAAAGCATTTGGCTAAGGGCATAATAACGCTCATATTACAGGTTGATTTGAGCTGCAATATTATCAGTGTTTAATGGGAGTGAGCATTATGGCATGTTATCCACAAGCTCTAGAGCACGGCAATAGCGGGGCTGGTACCCCACTCAGATTAGGACAGCCGGATATGGTAGGGGATTTATTTTTACCGGCAGGATATCCATTGGTACTGGATTGGGATGGAGATGGTATCCATGAATTGATAGATTCGGGTGATGGAATATGTACTTGGCGTTTTAGCAGCGCGATAGCGGATGGTACACCTGTAGTTGATGCGGGATTACGTTGGGGGTATATGTCGCGATCTCATCATCACGATGAAAATGATTTGGGATTGTGTGGTAAAATTGTTGCGGCTGGTGATTTTGATGGGGATGGTTACCCCGAAATTATTCTGGCTCCACGGGCTTATTCGCAAGCATCGATTATTGTCCTGTCACTTGGAAAAGAGAAGCCACGTAAACGCGAGGCTGGGATGCCGCTCGATATTGTTGACGTGAGTATGGATGGCGAGCGTGAGGGAATTGAAAAATGGCGTGGTGTAGAAATGACGGCTTATGATTGGGATGGTGATGGCAGGTTAGATCTCATTGCTACAGTACCACACAATGAAGGATACTATTACAAAGATCCAAGTACGGATAGGGTACCAGAAGATCAACGAGATCGTTACCATAAAGATGGATCCTGGAAAGGTACTATGGGCGGCTGCACGCTTCAATTATTGCGCAATACTGGTAGTGCAGAGCAGCCTCAGTTTACTTATGCTGGACCGGTGGAGTTGCCGGTTCCAATTCCGGGCAGTAAGTTGGCGCCAGTAGACCCCCAAGATCCTAATGCTGGTTTGTTAATCCTGGACGCGCGGGGGAATCTTTGGCACTTAACTTTACGGCATACGGGTCTTACGCCTGTATGGGGTGAATTAGTGGAGTTGAAAACTTTACATGGGGAGCCTTTTTGCCGCACTGTGAGTTTGACGTCGATTTTTGTTGCAGCCGTGGAGCCGGGAGGTCGTTTTGATCTTTTTGCGGGCACGATTGGTAGTCATGCTTGTTGGTGTAAAAATAGAGGGCGAGACCAGCAAGGGCGGCCAATATATGATGCACCACGGTTGATCAAGCAGCGGAATCCTTATGTTAATGGTGGCTTTTTCAGTGTGCCTACTACGGGCGATTGGCGTGGTACAGGCATGGCAGATTTACTTGTAGGGAGTGTTGAAGGCTATGTGTTTTGGTATAAAACACTGGACACCGAGCCATTGCGTTTTGCACCACCTGAGCGGGTACGGGTAGGAGATCAGGAGATACGGCGTTGGGGGAAGCCATATCCTGCTGCTGGTTATCATTGGGGTTCTTCCCAGGGGCCAGGTGATGGTTTTAATGGAGGATATAGCAATCCAGTATTGGTCGATTGGAACGGTAATGGTTTGTTGGATTTACTTGTTGGTGATATGATTGGCTTGTTTGATTGGTATGCTAATCGGGGAACGCCAAAACAACCTGATCTAGCTCCGCCTCAGCGCTTGCAGGTTGGAGAAGAAGCGCTGTTCGGTCCGTGGCGGGTGCAGCCCGGAGTTGGTGATTTTAATGGTGATGGTTTGCCAGATATAGTCACTATGGACCTTGATCTTGATTTGGTTTTGTATCGACGTGTAGGGCATGATAACTTAACGACTTTGCAAGCAGGTGAAAAATTACGCTATGAGGATGGGGCAGTTATTAAAACTACCGGACCGTATACCCCGCAGGGAGGGGATGGGAGGGGACGTACTAAGATTCAGCTAGTCGATTGGGATAGTAATGGGTCTTTGGATATTGTGCTGGGGGTTGGACCGCAGTCCGGCAGTCCATTTAAAAGCAGCTATGTACTGTTATGCCGCAATATTGGCACCAATGCAGCACCCCGGTTCAAACGTCCTGAAGTACTCTTGTTTGATGCTGAGGGGCAGCCATTACAATTCTGGCGGCACGCTGCCCATCCTACCCTAGTCGATTGGGATGGAGATGGGCAATGGGAATTACTCGTAGGAGCAGATCTAGGGTTTTTGTGGTATTATAAGCCGGAGTATTTTGGTAGGTCCAACGGTGCTTATGATGTCTATCGCGATAGTGCAGATACAGGGTTATAATCAGTCGCATCCTGAGCCGTCAGGAACCGTAGCAGTACATGGAAAAACTGACAGGTTATATC
>JACLAC010014909.1_pt1 | contig 18496 bp, 15 predicted proteins | sample 8027881 | NCBI WGS metagenome assembly JACLAC01 (sample SAMN15725517, study PRJNA655200) | protist metagenome | isolation source: fluorescence activated cell sorting (FACS) single amplified genomes of... | place: Spain: Blaines Bay Microbial Observatory, Mediterranean Sea | collected 2016-01-19 | reverse complement strand
AAGGACTTCTTGATTCAATTGACCATCAACCCAGTTCCAGCCCGCTGCGTCGAGCAATGACGGAGCACGTCGGCGACTTTGGAGTGAAACACCATGGCGAAGAAAAAAGCAGCCACGAAGAAGACAACCCGTAAGAAAGCCGCGAAGAAAAAGGCCAGCAAGAAAGCTTCCGGCAAGAAAGCCGCGAAGAAAAAGGCAACTGCCAAGAAAGCGGTGAAGAAGAAGGCCAGCAAGAAGAAGGCCAGCAAGAAGAAGGCAGCCGTTAAGAAGGCCGCGAAGAAGAAAGTTGCGGTGAAGAAGACTTCGGGCTCTTCCGCCGCTCTGACTGCCGATCAGCAGAAGAAGGTGCGTAAGCTTCTGAAGTCGAAAGACGCTGGAAACGTAAAACTGGCGATCAGTTTGCTGGAATCGACGGATGCCACGACAGACGACTGGAATGATGTCTTCAGTACAACAGTCCTCAGCCAGCTGGTGAATACCTGGGATGTCGATGTATGGAACGCCGTCGCTGCCGGTTTTCAGGCACACAAATCACTGCTGATGCATTTTGGAGACATTGCGGATGAAAGGTTCGCCAAATTCACCACCGACAGGCAAAAGGTAATTCTAAACGTGTTTCTTGCCAAGAGCGAGGCAGAGTCATCCACTCTGTTGCGACGGCTTGTCGGCCACCTAACACCATTCCAGTCGGGCCTCTGGCTTGATTTGGACTCCATAACGACCCTCTCACACCACGCCGCCGATTGCATTTCGACGTACACCGGGAAAGGGCTCACATTAAGTAAAGTAACAAGTCTGTCAGACACGACTGCTGAGAGTCTAAGCGCATACGACGGATGGCTTGGTTTATATTCTGTGACCTGTCTTTCGGATGCTGCGGCAGAAAAGCTCAGCATGCATCGCGGCCAGGGACTGATCCTCGACGGTCTAACAAGCCTGTCAGACTCTGCAGCCGAAAGCTTGAGCGGGCACGGTGGCAGCCTTTCTCTGGATGGTATTCGACACCTGTCAGACATAGCAGCAAAGCATCTCTCCAAACACAAGGGAGACCTTTCTCTCAATGGGCTAAAAAGCTTGTCTGACAAAGCGGCAAACAGCCTCAGCAGACACAATGGCAACCTTTCTCTTCTGGGGTTGGCCAAGCTGCCGCCTTCAGTTGCACTGTGCTTAGCGTCACACGCTGGGCCTAAGCTGATTCTCATGTTACACGCCCTGCCAGACACACTGGCCCGTCTGCTGAGCACACATCGTGGGCACTTGGAAATGTGGGGCTTGGAATCGCTATCCGAGACAGCTGCAAAAGAAATGAGTACGCACAGAGGCACCGGGTTAGAGTTTGAAAGTCTCGCAACGCTGTCAGATGAAGCGGCATATTTTATGTCCAAATATAAAGGATCCCTAGAGTTTTGTTGTTGGGGTCTATGTAATCTTACAGATCACGCCGTTCAATATATGTCTCAATACAACGGCAGTTTACATATAGGCGATAGAAAGATTAGCGTATTAGCGGCCACTGCACTCGGTAGTCACAAGGGTAATCTTTCGCTGGATGCCGAAGCACTGTCCGAAGAGTGTGCACAGCTCTTAAGTTCGCACTCAGGGGCCATTAGTCTTGGCCTGAATCGTTTAACGCCGAGTGTGGCCATGCACTTAAGCGCACTTATGTTCCCACTTGCAATCAGTTCTCTTAAACGTCTCAGCACAGAGTCAGCAGAACATCTTGGTCGTCATCGCGGCGGCACACTGCAGTTGGGATGTTTGAAGACGACACTCGAGCCATCCGTGGCGCAGGCATTGGCAGTTCATAAAGGAGAGCTAGACCTATACGAAGTCAGTTCGCTGTCTGATGCGGCAGCACGTTGTTTTGTTCCACATACAGGAGTGTTGCGGATGGAGTCTCTGAGGAAACTTTCACCTTCGGCTGCAAAATACTTAAGCCAACACAAAGGACAGCTTGTTGTCCCAGAGGCACTCCGCGAATCTTTTAAAAGCCATAAACGGATTACTTACGTGTAGATTAAGGCTGCCTGCTGTTTGCCGTTACGAAACACTGTGCTGTGCACGGTTTCGGTGATGTTCTGTGAACTCAGCCTCGACGGCCTGACGAGCCTGTCGGACGCAGCGGCCGAGAGCCTCAGCAGGCACGAGGAAGAGCTCGGCCTTGACCTCGACAACCTCCCCGAATCCGCCGCCGCCATTCTCCGCAAGCACCCATCATTCGCCGACGAAGACTAATGTCCCTCTCCGACGACATCATCAACTACGAACTCTGCTTCCCAGGGCAGGTCAAGAGCACGGCATGTTCGACGACTACTTCATTCAGGAAGAGTTTATCTTTCCCGAGCATGGAGGCGTCACCGGGACGCGGAATGTCGGTTGCCCGTGCTGCGAAGCACGGTATGAACTGGCCGTCGATGAAGGAAACACAGCGGACGCGTTTCGATGCGACAGCTGTGGCAATACGTTTGAAGTAGACTGGGTGAACAGTGCCGTTCGGAATCGATAACCGCTCGAAGGTCTTGGATGAAACGGAGAACTCGTCACGATTACGGATGGCGATGGCGTTCGGATGGAAAGACAGGTCGACTGCGATTCTCCCGAGGCGGAAGCCCTCTGCCGGAAACGGCTGACGGCGACCCTCGCCGATCTACGGGCCCAGGGGCGAATTGAAGGATTCGCGGAACCAGGTAACTGATGCTCGTGCCGACAGCAAGTCCGGATCACTTTAGAAGTTACAGGAAGAGCCTATGCCGGATCTGAAACCCGGAGAATCGACTGAAGTCCCCGGCTCCGGGGGGCGTACGTATGTCATCACAAACAGTGATGGCGACTACTCCTGCACCTGCATGGCGTGGAAGCGTCAGTATGCTTCGTTCTCTCGACGCACTTGCAAACACCTGAAGCGATTTCGAGGTGAGCAATCCGAACTGGAGCGGACCACCATAGAAGAACCGGTGGAGCCCGACATTCCGATGCCCCATGTGCTGACGACGGCTGCTGACATCTCGGCTGCAATCGAAACGCTATGTGGCTTTTCTCGTCTATGGCTCGACACGGAAGTTGCCGAGTACTGGATTCCCAAGCGGCGCCGACTGTCGCTGATCCAGGTACTTGCTGACGGAGTGCCACCGAACACCCAGGAAGTCATCATACTCGACGTGATTGATCAGCCATCTCTGTCAACTCTGTTCGTTGAGCGCATCATGAAGGAACCCTCAATTCAAAAGGTGTTTCATAACGCCGGGTATGATCTCGACTATTTGGGCAGGGATCAGGCAGTGAATGTGTTTTGCACATTCGAGGAATCTAAAGTCCTGCCGGAATCGCGGGTCTCGCTTCCCGGCAGCAAGTCACTGAAATCACTCCATGAGCATTTCGGGCTGGGTGAGGTCGACAAAGAAGGGCAGAAAAGCGACTGGCAGCGACGCCCATTGGCAGGCTGGCAGCTCAAGTATGCTGCGCTGGATTGCACGCAACTCAGGAGCGTTCATCTCAAATTGATCGAACTGCGCAAATGGCTCGACGACACGAACGCCTGGCCAGACGGCGTTCCGCTTGCATCCCCCACTCCCGTTCCGGACAGCGGCCGAAAAAGCAGTAAATCTTCCGGCGCGACTTCACGAGCAGAAAAGCATAGTTCTCAATCAACCAAACCCAGAGCCTTCGAACTCTTTCGCGACGGGGCGTCACTGGAAGACGTGCAGACGGAGACAAGCCGCGCGCGAAGCACAGTCGTAGGTTATCTTGCCGAATTTATTGAAAAGGAAAAACTGACCGATCCGAGTCCCTGGTTCGAGATCGACGAGACGCTCTACAACCGAATTCGCGAAGCCTCACGCAGCACCGGTACCGACAGACTCAAACCGATTTTCGAGACGCTCGATGGAGAGGTTGACTACGACAGGATCAAGATCGTGCTGGCTTGTATGCGGAGTAAAGAATGACTGGCCGATCGAGAACCGACGCAATCAGGCGAGTGTCTGGGATCAAGAACGGCAGCTTATCCCCAGGGTGAACATCGACTTCAGCTCCACAGACTATCTGGCTCAAAACAATGACTGATCATCATGAAAACATCCCGACCGTCCGGGATCTCCGCCGCTGCTGGAAACCGCACAAGGAACGGCTGTCTGCGGGTGGCGGGGAGCAACCGACGTCAATCCGATTTCACAGAGCCTGCAGCTGGATTGATCGGGTCGAAAAGAACGCTGAATGTGAAGATTATGACGTGGATCTGGTCTGTCTGTGGATTGCATTCAACTCCCTCTACGGTCAGTGGGATGAGAAAACACGCGAGCCCAGACCGGATCGTGAACGTTGGCGGGCGTTTGTCGATTCCGTCCTGCGGCTCGACGAGACTGGATACGTTGCTGCATCGCTGGTCGAACACAAACGCCTGGTCATGACGCTGTTGGAAGATGAGTACCTCAGCAGTTATTTCTGGAAAGAACCAGGGGCGAAGCGTGCAGAACAGTCAAAGAAGTCCAAGTACAACGCGCAGAGCTGGTACATCGAAAAGCGGTGGGTCAAGGTCCTGGATGAGCTTCTGGAGCGTCTCTACCTGATGCGATGTCAACTCGTGCATGGCGCTGCCACGCACGCGGGAAAGTTAAACCGAACTTCACTCACACGCTGTGTCTGGATGATGCAGCGACTGTTACCCGCGTTCCTGATGGTCTGGATCGAACACGGTGCGGATGAGGACTGGGGCCCCATGTGCTATCCGCCGCAGGGAAAGCCTTGACCCGCATTCTGTGAGTCGCCCATGTCGTCAAGAAATGCTTCGACACCACGTTGAAACGTCCTTGCGAGTCAGCGGACTTTTTTTGACCAGACGGCATGGAGCGACCACTTCTTAAGACGTCGACAAAGGAAATCGTTCGATGAGACAACATTCAGGCCCTCGCGACATCCTGCGAAGCATCTGTGTCACCGTCGCGATGATTCTTCTCGGCACTGGTGCCATTCGTGCCGATGATCGAAAGCCGAGAGTCGTCTTCAACGACGACGCTCAGATGTTGATGGAGACGCCACGGTCCGGGGCGACGAAGTTCGTCAAGGCGTGGCTCGATAAGGAAGTCGAAGCGGTGCCGTTTTCAACGTATGTGTTCCTCTCTGCGATGCCTGACATCTGCACGTTCGATTCCAGACAGGGCGAGACGTACGGTGATCGATTCGGTGCCGACTTCACAAAAGGCTGGGCTCCGGGCATTCGCAACTTGCGAGCAGAAGGAACTGATGCCCTGGCAATCGTGACCGAGCACATGCACGCGAAAGGCAAAGAAGTGCTGGCGGCGATTCGGATGAGTGACACGCACCACAAACACATTGGACACACAGATCCGCTCTGCCCGCAGTTTGCGATCGACAATCAACAATTCGTAATCACGCAACCTGATGACCGCACTAACGAGACGGCGCTTGATTACTCACACCCGGAAGTTCGACAGCATCGACTCGGCATCATGCGGGAGATCGTGGAAGAGTACGAGGTCGACGGACTGGAGCTGAATTTCGTGCGTTGGGCCAAACACTTTCCTCGCGACAAGGGTCGCGAGAAGGCAGCCATCATGACCGCTTATGTCGGTCGAATATTCGAGATGCTCGGTGAGGCCGCTAAAAAGCGAGGGCGACAGCGGCTGACTCTGGGAGTTCGGGTTCCCGAATCGATCGCCGCCTGCTGGCTGGCCGGTGTCGACATAAAGAGATGGACCGAAGAAGGCTGGATCGACTACGTCGTCATCTCGACCTGGAACAACACCGACCCGCAGCTTCCCGTTGACGAGTTCACACGATTCACAAAACCGGCCGGCGTCGACACGATCGTCGTAATGGGCAACATGATCGGCTCGATCTACGGTGGGCCGCCGACGGTGCTTGATCGTCCGGTGGCCATGTCGGCGAAGCACAAAACGAACAGCTATCTCGGCATGCTGATCACAGAGCCGGAAGCCCGAGGTGCCGCCGCCAACTACTACGCATGGGGAGCCGACAGTGTTTCGTTCTGGAACGTCGGCATTCACTTTGGTGGCGAAGTGACGGCTGCACCAGAACAGCAGGATCGCATGAAGCGATGGACCCATGCCGTGAGATCGCAATCAAGTGTTCTTGCGGGGCCTCGGAACTATCGATTTCTGCCAATGGGTAAAGGGATTTCGAGTCGCAAGCCGCCCGTCCGCAATTATCCGTGGTACGACGAAGGACACAGTCCGCTGGGACATGTCAACAATCCGGTCCTCACGTTTGACAGAGACTCCATCGGGGAACGAATGGTCTTCCCGTTCCGTATGGCCGACGGTCGAAACGGTGAGGATCTGTCAGGTCGGCTCACGTTCTGGGTTTTTCGTCTCAATGCGAACGACGAGCTGGTGGTAGACATCAATGGCAAGCGCGTGGACCGAGCGAAGATCAACCGTTTTCCGGCCGGCAAACGGCGTGGCGGACTGCCCGGACAACGGATCGAGATTTCGCTGACCGATTGTCCGCCGTTTCGTGGCGACAACGAACTGGGGCTGGTCTTGAAGTCCGCGCCACGAGACAGACAGTCTCCTTATATGGAAGAGCTGGAGATCGTCGTCGGCCGTGTTGTCAGCCGCAGACAGTGATCCAGCGGGAAACCTCTGACAATGTATTATCTTACCAGGCATGAGTTCGCCGGCCGGAAATTCGTAGCCAAGTGAAGTGAAAATATGGCGGATCGTCGCAGAAAGCGTTTATCGGCATGCACAGCGGCCGTTACTTTTTTAATTCTCCTGGCCATCGCGAATGGCGTACGGAGCGGACCAGGAGATAAGCAAGCTCCAGTTCGGGAGATGCCAGCGAGTGACTGTGAGTGTCGTTCAACAACTGCAAATATGCTGCGGCAGGATCAGGATGGCGTTAGGGGTGGGGTGTTTCAAAATGGCTATGAAACTCGCCCTATTCGATTCCATACTGCTGGCCGAGCCAGGCGAGTGCCTCGTTCAGCAGCTGCTGCGGAGCCTGAGTGTAGTGTCGCTCTGCGACCGTCGCCGGTGCATGACCGAGAAACAGCACATCCAATCCTCGGTAATCCTTGTTCGATTTGAGCAGGGTTGCCGATGTTTTGCGAAAGTATTTCAGCGGCTTCCTGATGCCGTTCTTTCGCTTTAGCCTGGCGAAGGCACTCGCCACATTGTCGATCTTTTTCAGCTTCCCTTCATCGTCTATTCGCTCCACTTTCAGTGGACCTCCTTCGTGGTTCACAAGTACCGTTGCTGCGTCGGAGCTTCGTTCCTGCTGCAATAGCCGAAACGTTTCTTTCCACAGAACGTAGGTCACGGAAGGTCGGCTGTTCGACTACCACCTCTACCACTTATCTATCTAAATACCACTTGATTTCAAGGAAAAACGCGATAGTCTGCGTCCGTTCGCGTAAGCGATTACTGTTCTCTTAACTCAAGCTGTGACAACACTTTCCGCCACTTACATAAGTACGTTTTTGCCCCGCCTTCGGAACCGGGGGTTGGAGGTTCGAATCCTCCCGGGTGTATTTACCCCAGTTTTCGGGAAAGCGTGAATCGGCCTGACTGAGCCTGATCAGCAGTTTTTCCAGCAAAACACGCGATTCGGGGTCTTCCAGTGCTTGCCTGGCAATACAACTACAAGGATGATCTGGCACGCCACCAACCCGGACGGCCGTAAGCTGATCAACAATCGCAGACACAAGTCCCAGTTCAGTGTCTTCACCAGACTTGGGGGCTACACCAAATACGGCGGACGCTTCAACTACCTCGGCTTCGGCCAGGTCGGAGAGATCAGGATTTCCAACGTGCGCCGCTTCGGACGTTGATGGTTGGCGCATCGGTCGGACTGAATCCTGCGACATACTCGACACGGGCCACCACGGGAAAAGCGTTCCCAGGAATATGTAATCCGCGGCCGCTTACAGGTAGCATTTCCTGAGACGGTGGATCTGCGAGACATCACCAACGCGTTCGTGAGGCGTCGTCATGAAGAAATATGTCCTTGGTGTCGTCCTGATCACGGCAGTTTGCCGAGACGCGTCGGCCTTTGAAAAGAAGCTCTTGCTCGACAGTCGCGTCATCGACCGCGTTGAAAACGCAGTCCTCCGCGTGGGGACGGTCCACAAAGCCCGGTCCAATCCGCTGTTCGGGGAGGACAAGCCCTGGGAAGTGCGGGTCGACAACATGTATCCCACTGTCGTTTTCGATAAGCAAAAAGGCATTTATCGATGTTGGTATAACACGTTTCTGGAGGATGTTAACGCCTGGTACTATGCAGAGATGGGGCTTTGCTATGCGACCTCGCGCGATGGGCTGCATTGGCAGAAGCCGGAGTTGGATGTCGTCGAGTTCAACGGTACCAGGGCGAATAACCTTGTGGCGCGCAAGCTTCACGGTGCGGGCGTGTTCATGGACGCCGTGGATCGCGACCCGGCTCGACGGTTCAAGATGTTCTTCGCATCGGGCAACCACTGGGGGCCGAAGCCCACACCGGACCCGACAAAAGTGACCAGCCCCTATACGATGGCCGTGGCTTTTTCGCACGATGGCGTGCACTGGAGCAAGAGGACGCGTTGTCCCCGGATTGGCCCACGGAGATTGGGAACGGGCGATACGCATAACAATGCGCTATGGGTGCCGGAGATCGGCAAATATGTCGGCATCACACGCAAATGGAGTGGTGGACGCGTTGTGGTGCGCACCGAGAGCCCCGATTTTGTCGGCTGGACGAAGGCTGTCGACGTGATGGTCGGGCAGGAACTGGCTCAGACTTATTCGATGCCAGTGTTCCGCTATGCGGGTGTTTATCTGGGACTCGTCAGCATCTACAACCCGCAGAGTGGCCACGTGCATTGCGAGTTGGCGTGGAGCCCGGACACCATCAAGTGGAATCGTATCCAGCCCGGCACACCATTGATTGCAACGTCAAAACGTCGCGGACACTACGACTGGGGTTGCGTCTACGCGGCCGCGCCGGTCTTTACAGAAAACGACATTCGTCTCTACTACGGCGCGTCGGATCTTGGACACGAGGATGATCGCAAGAGCTTTCTCGCACTCGCAACGCTCCGGCCCGATGGTTTCGCGGGCTATGAGCCGGAGGTGTCCGATCGACAGGCGACGATTGTGACCCGACCTTTGACCTGCACGGGGAAGCACCTGACGCTGACCGCCGACGCTCAGGCGGGGGAGATCAGGGTTTCCCTGCTGGACGAGGACGGCAAAATACGTTTGGAGAGTGAACCCATCGTGGGCAACGTGACCGACAAGCAGGTATCGTGGAAAAATGGCGGGAGCCTGAAGACGCACATCGGCAGTAGAGTCCAACTCAGGGCAACACTTCACGACGCGAAGCTATACGCTTTCGCCTTTACATCAGGGAACTGAATGTGTTGTCGGCGGGAATGTTGGACAGCGAGGAAGGAAACAGCCAATGAGGCAATTCATTCCTGTTCTATTCTGCTCGCTGCTTGCAGACGGCGGATCCGCCGCCGAGCCGCTCGCTATCGGAACGCGTCGCGAACTGTTTGTTGACGACTATCTCGTCGAACGGCTGAGCGGAAATGGCAGACTGGTCGTTCAGGAACCCGTTCGGCGGGAAGTCGTTCTGGTGACGGACAAGCCGTGGGAAGGCAGCAGTTGTCTTTACTGCACGATCTTTCAGGATGGCGATCTGTATCGAATGTATTACCGCGGATTGCAGGTCACCGATGGCAGGCCGGCGCACCGCGAAGTTGTCTGTTACGCCGAAAGCCGCGACGGCGTGAAGTGGAGACGGCTCGAGCTGGGACTTGTCGAGTTTGACGGATCGACCAGTAACAACATCGTCTGGGACGGACTCGGTTCGCATAACCTCAGCGCGATGAATGACACCAATCCCAATTGTCCGCCCGACGCGCGTTACAAGGCCATCGGACGCGGCAAACCATTGGCCAACGAGCCGAGTCCCTACGAACATGGGTTGTACGTCCTGAAGTCGCCGGATGGCATCCACTGGAAACCGCTCCGTGAAGAACCGGTCATCACGCAGGGCAAGTTTGACTCGCACAACATCCTGTTCTGGGATTCCGTCCTCGGCGCTTATCACGCCTATTGGCGAGATGCGAGGAAACGCGACAGGAGCATCCCCGATGGACGCGACGTGCGCACTGCGACTTCGGCCGATGGGGCGACGTGGGAGAATTCCCGCATGCTTCAGTACGAACCCGGCCGTCGCGGCTCGGCCGACACCGACGGCAAGGCGCATCAGTATTACACCAATGGCATCGGGCCGTACTATCGCGCCCCGCACGTGCTGATGGGATTCCCGATGCGATACATCGATCGCGGCTGGACAGCGTCCACCGACCAGCTTCCGGCGCAGCGCGATCGGAAGCGTGCCTCCAAACAGCTCCACCGTCTTGGCACTGCTCTGACCGACACGTTGTTCATAGTCAGCCGCGACGGCGTGCAGTTTCACGTCTGGCCCGAAGCCTTTGTGCGTCCCGGCATCCAGCGGCGCGGCAACTGGTTTTATGGAGATGCTGGTATCGCGCTGGGCTTTGCGGAAACGAAATCGAGTTTCCATGAAGACGCCCCCAGCGAATTGTCTTTTTACGTCAAGGAGAACGGGCGGATCGAAGAACCCGGCCAGCTACGCCGTTATACGTTGCGGCTGGACGGCTTCGCCTCGCTCAACGCGTCATTGAAAGGCGGCACTGCTGTCACGAAGCCGCTGGTTTTGGAAGGAGATCGGCTGGAGATCAATTTCTCGACTTCGGCTGGCGGCTCGTTGCGAGTCGAAATTCAGGACGCCGACGGCAAAGCAAGACCGGGCTTTGCAATGAGCGACTGCAACCTGCTGTACGGCGATCAGATCGACCGGGTTGTGTCATGGAACTCTGGGACGGACGTCAGTCAGTTGGCCGGTAAACCGGTACGCCTGAAGGTGGAACTGAAAGATGCCGATCTGTACTCGTTTCGATTTATCAAGTGATCACACCATGATCCGCATCACATTCTGTGCCATCGTTGTTCTGTTGCTTGACTTGCCAATCTCTCTCAGGGCAGCTGAGGAACACCGCCATATCTATCTGCTGATGGGGCAGTCCAACATGGTTGGGCGGGGCGAGTTGACTCCTTGGCCGACTCACCCGCGAGTTCTCAGTTTCAACAAGGCCGGCAAGTGGATTCCCGCGGTCGATCCGCTTCATGAAACAAGTTCACGGGACCGCGTTGGGCCGGGCGTCAGTTTTGGACGCGGGATGCTGCACGTTGTTGATCAGGAAGTCACTATTGGGTTGGTCCCCTGTGCCGTTGGCGGCTCGCCGCTTTCGCGATGGGAGAAGGGTGGTGATCTGTACGAAGCGACCATTCGACGTGCTCGCGAAGCGACGAAACGCGGCGAGCTGAGGGGAATCCTCTGGATGCAGGGCGAGAAGGACGCGAAGGACCTGGCTCTTGCGAAAAGCTATGCGAAGCGACTCGATGCAATGATTCTCGATCTTCGTCGTGAATTCGAAATGCCTGAGCTGCCGTTCGTTGCGGCACTGCCGTGCGTTGAGTTGGCTGAGCGTGACGATCGTCCCGGTGCGGAACATGTTTCGGAGTCACTGAAGGGGTTGCCTCGTCGCGTTCGGCACACGGCGACTGTCGATTCGGCCGGGCTGAAGAGCACGGGAGATCAGACACACTTCTCGACGCAGTCGCAGCGCGAACTCGGACGCCGCTACGCAGAAGCGATGGCGAGATTGTTGGGTCACGGCGATGCGGAGATCCCCGATTGCTCGTGCCCCTACCGCACGCCGGAAGCCTGGCGGCAGGCTGTCCCAGCCAAGTACCAGAGGCGGCCGGAATATGCATTCGTTGAAGCAGATCTGGAACTGCCGAACGTACTGCTGATTGGTGACTCGATCTCAATGTCCTACACAGTGGGCGTTCGCGAAAGACTTGCGGGGATCGCCAACGTCTACCGCGCGCCGGACAACTGCCGTTCGACGCGACAAACGCTCCGCGAGATTGAGACTTATCTTGGCGACGTACGGTGGGACGTTATCCATTTCAACTGGGGCGTTCATGATCTCACCCATCTTAGTGATGAGTCCGGCAAAGCTGCTCCGCCGCCCGAAGGCAAACTTCAAGTGCCGCTGGATCAGTACCGGGACAACCTTGGAGAACTGCTGCGGCGATTACGGCAGACAGAAGCCGGACTGATCTGGGCTTCGACGACTCCGATCGGACGGAAGACTGAAATCACAGGCTTCAGACGCAACAGCGACGTCATCGCTTACAACCTTGCCGCCAGCGAGTTGCTGAAGGAAGGGAACGTCACCACGAACGACCTCTACGCGCTGGTGAAACCGCAAGCCGAACAATGGTTGAGCGATGGAGTGCATTTCACTGGTCAAGGCCAGACGGTTCTGGCAGAGGCTGTCGCACAGGCAATCCGGAATTCCCTACCAGATGAAAAGCGGACAGAACCAACCGCACTGAGCCCATTTGCTCGCAAGCTTCTCGCTGCAGACGACACTGACCTCAAGCAGCTTTTCCTCGGTGCAAGTCAGGGCCTGATCGAACTGGCTCCGGTCAATCTGCCGACAGCTCCAAAGGGTGAAAACGACCATTTCGGCTGGCCGGTCGCCACGATGGCGGACGACACGCTGATCGTCGTCCACCGAGTCATGCCTGGCCACAACCGCAAGCTTTCCGGCGACGCCGACGCTGACACCACGTATTCCAGCATCGTTCGCTCAACCGATGGCGGCCAGACGTGGTCAGAGCCGTATGACGTGCGAAGCTGCATGACGGAAAAAGACCGCAACCGCGGCGGGTCAGTCCCACTGTTTCATCGCTACAAGTTTGATCCCGACAACCATAGCCCGCTCGGTTACACGCTGCATCTGAACGCGATTGGAACAACGCGTGACGGAGCCGTTATCCTCGTCAGTGATCACGGAGTGTTCCGCAGCGAAGACAGGGGCCGCACCTGGAAACACCTGCGAGAAGCCTTTCGTGAAGACCGCCACGACGGTCCGTACGTCTCGGTCGGTCCGCGAATCATCGATCATCCGGAACACGGTCTGCTGCTGTTTGCACATCACACGATCTTCAAGAATCATCGTCCTCACGAAATTGTTCGTGAACTGGCGATCTATCGATCGCGCGACAGTGGCGAGAGTTGGGAGAAGACAACTCTGGCGTTGCCGAAGTGGTGCCAGCCGGGTGAACCCGAAGCCATTCTTCACGACGATCACTTAGTGGCGATGGTCCGCAATCAGGATTCATCAAAGATACTGACGCAAATGCGATTCCAGTTTGGCGACGAAGCAATTACCGACGCCGCCAATACCAATATGACGACGCGCCGTTCGGTCGATACATCCGCGATCTGCTTCAACCCGGTCACGAAGCGGTACGAAGTTGTTCAGTCGAAACGCGAAGACATGAGTATCAACCTCTTCAGCATCGCGCCGAATGACTGGGAAACCGCGAAGTGGCGTCTGGAAGCACGACTCTTCAAACGCAAGGGCTCTTTCTACTCGACTGCGGACGGCTTCCACACCGGTGGAGCCGTTGTCGACGAAAAACGTGGAGTTCAGCACATCTTCTTCTACAGCGGACGTCCCGGCGGACCGGCCGGAGTGTTTCGTCTGACGCGAACGCTGAATACATCAAAATTGGCGGAGTTCCTGAAGCCGCGAAACCGGCCCGACAAACGGGATACGGTCCACTGGACTGGCAACGCTCGGTCTGGATCAGTGTTACAGTCGAGCAACTGGAATGACGCCGGCAACTGGAATGACGCCGGCAACTGGGATATCGGCGTGCCGGATCAGCACGATGTGGTCATCTTCGAGCGGACCGGCGCAGGCCAATCGATCCGGATTGACGATGTCGCCGACATTGGAAAGCTCGAATTGCGACTCGCGAAAGAGACCGACCGATTGACACTGACCGGTTCAGGCAGGCTTGTAATTCACGGTGCGGAAACGATTCGAAACAAGTATTCCACCGCGCTGATCGAGACCGGAATTCTCGATCTCGGGCCGGACTTGAATGTAGAGATTCGCAACCAGCGATTCGTCGCGGGCAATCAGGACGGAACGATTGCCATTCGATCCAACCGAGTCCGTGCCGGCAAAAAAGAGCCGACGAGCGACGACTATAAAAGCGATGGAGAGCACCTGAAGCTGAGCATCACCGATCGCGGTCGATTCCTGTTAATGACGGAACACTGGGACCCCGGCATGTCGCTGGACATGTCGGCAAGCCACACGGAAGGCACCAAGGTCTTCGACTTTGCGTTGAAAGACGCTCCGCAAGGCGTGACCTTCATCCGCCTGAAGGAACACGACGGCGATGCGGTTGAAATTCGCGGCTTTGACGAAGACGACTTTTTCCGCTTCCGCGCAGACCCGTTCAAGTCATGCGACAAGGGCAAGGAGTTCCGAATCGACGCAGTGAAGTTCGTCGGCTGGCCGGACAACGGCAAAGCTGCCGTCGAACGGCACGGAGAGTACTGGTATCTCAAGCCCGCAACAGCCGGTTTTCCCAGGGATTAGGACCGTTCGGGCAGACGCACATTTCGCATCAGCCGAGGCGTCGACAAACTCGTCAATTCGGACAGTCTTTCAGTGAATGAGCGGTCCCGTGATATGGAAAGTTGACGACCTGCCCCCTTAACCGCGACCAGTTCCAGAGTAACACAGTCACACCGCCTCACTCGCAGCCAGCCTGCGTCTGGACTTCAACGTCAGCCCGAACTGTGCCAGCGGGTGCGGGAGTTATGATCTCACCACTCAGGATGGCGTCGCAGTGCTCAGGGACTGGCTTTGAGCGGATGCGGGTGTTCTGGTTCATTGACGGACAACGGCTGACTCCTGAGGGTTTTGGGTCGCTGGACCAGCCTTCGGTCGAGCATTAGTTCGTGATTCGGGAGAGCCGCCCGATTTTGACATGATATTCCCCGGACCTGAGGACGGCGATCAAATCGCTGACGAGTTGGATGGACGATCAATTTAAGTCACGGGTCCGCGAGTTGATGTTCCATGTGCATTTAACGGTCGGCGGAGTTTTTTGACCCCACGCCCGCTTGCAGTCGGACAGGATGGTGTCAGATTTGCTGCCATGCCGAGATAGAACATGTCCAGCCCGGCTAGAAATGAATTGAGCTCGGAGGTGCCTACAGTCCCAGCTTTTTCTTCACGTACTCACCCGTCAGGTGTTTCACCGCATCAAACGGATCGCAGCTCCCATCAGGATCAAAATCGATCGGACCGATCTGTCTGGCGACCTTGAGCGCAGCGCGGTTGAGCTTCCTGGTTCGCTTCCCAATGCCCGTCAAAGCGCCAGCCATCGACATAAGCACCGGAACGGGTGCCGTGGGATGTTTCTTCTCGATGTCTGAGATGTGCTCCAGAAAGTAGTCTTCGTCGGGGGTAGTCTTCTTCTTGCTCTTGGAAATCTCATAGAGCAATCCGTAGCCGCAACGGCGACGAATCGCGTCGTTGCTCTCAACCCACTTGTCGGCGATTTCGACCACGAACGGGGTCTTGGCCAGGGTCGCGTCGCAGGATGAGAAAACATGGGCGAGGTAGCCGCCATCGAGTTGTTCGACCTGGGTCTCCGCCTGGTCCATCTTCATAGCCTTGGGATCGTCGACGAGCAGGGAAATGATCCTCATCTCGTGAACATCAGATTTCCACAGCTGTCCCGCTAACTTCGCATCACGCCCAACTGATTTTGCAAACTTGCGGAGCGTCACCAGTCCGATGCCATAGCTTTTCATCCCCGCGGGAGTATTCTCGCTCTTCTTCCAATGCGCAATCCCACGCTCGTCCTGATTTTCCTTCAGCCACGCAAAAACGTCCGATTTCTTCATGATCCGAGTATACCGTCCCATTGGGTGCCCGTAGGCTCAAAAACTCCACCGACCGTTAAGTGCAGGAGCTTCTTGCACTTCCGAAATCTGAAACATCGCAATCTCAGCCGGTTGATTCTTAGGCAATCAGTCACAACGCAGCGAGCGGATCGACCGCCTCACCAGGATCACTCGCAGCCAGCCCGCGTCTGTCGGCGTCAGCCCGAACTGTGCCAGCAATCTGTAATCGCTGTTATTCAATTTTCCGTGTCGCAGAATCCCACGGATGGTGATCTGTGTCGTGGCGGTGGCAACGCGATGTGTCAGTGTGTAGCGTTTCGTATTACGAACCACTGATCCGTCAGCAGTTTTGAGCGGATGCCGGTTTGAATCTCTGGGCTGGACAGCAGTTTCGCTCTATTGTTCTGTGGCTTGAATACTAAGGACAGTCCTTGAATGAGATCATCTCCCCTCATCCTGAACTCTCTAGATGACGCTGGCCGTCGTCTTGCCCGTATCGAAACCCGTGCTAACGCCCCGACGACTGAGGCATGGCTCCAGGAGCTTCTCTATACCCATCCCGAGCTTTTGCCGGTTGATGAGTTCGACGATTTATATTTGCCCGCCATTTCGATCGGCCGGGAGGTGCGTACTGCAAGAGGTCCCATCGACAACCTCTACGTGAGTCCCGAAGGCGGCATTACGATTGTCGAAACAAAGCTGTGGAAGAATCCGGATAAGCACAGGACGGTCGTGGCTCAGGTCATTGATTATGCCAAGGAGCTGGCAACCTGGGACTACGACCAGCTTTGCACTGCGGTGCTTGCATCATCCAGAAATCGGAGTGAAGGCGTAGCGTCGCTCGATGAAAAGATGGCTGCGGCCTTGTCCTCAGCCGGTGTCGAACGTCACGAGTTCCAGGAAAACGTGGCGACGTGCCTTTCGGAAGGCCGTTTTCTTCTCCTCATCGTCGGTGATCGCATTTCACCGAATATCGCTCTGTTGACGAAAGCGATTCGGAGCGCTCCAGGGCTTGGCTTCACACTGGGTCTTGCGGAAATGCAGCTTTACAAAATGAACGCCGGAAATGACTGGCCCTTGATTGTTGTTCCTGAGATCGTTGGGCGGACCGTCGAAAAGACTCGAGGTGTTGTTCAGGTTCGCTACACACAGGAGAAGCCTGACATTCGTGTCGAGGTCGATGACACCATTGGACCAGACCCGATCGGGAAGCTCGATTGGGAACGCTTCTCCCAGGAGATTCCGAAAGACCTTGTGCAACCCTTCAAAAAAGGTATCGAGGAATGGGAAGGCATCGGGGGCATAAGTCGCTTCGCTGACAAGGTAATGTTCTTCGAGACGGACCTCGGAGGGGAACGTCGTAAGATCGTTCGTTGCCGCAGCTATCGGGTCAGTGTGATCCGCCGTAAGCACGTCGAGCAGTGGGGTAGTGATGCTGCGCTGCACGATCAGTATCTTGACATGCTGGACTTAGCACCGCAGGTCGCAGAACAAGTGCGCAGCGACAAGACGTGGATCAATTATGACAAACTCAGCGCTGATGATCTGCAGTGCGTTCTGCACGCGGCAAGGGATCTTGTTCAGCAGATAAGGGCACGGGAACAACCAATGTGACTCTTCGCCAAACACTACACCCTAATCTGCGCAATTCCGAGTTGCGGTGCTCCCGTGGGGCCAAAAAACGTCACCGACCGCTAAATGCAGGAAATTCTTGCACTTGTGAAATCTGAAACATCGTAATCTCAGCCAGTTGACCCTTTTCCAATCTGTCACGACGCACCCAGCTACATCGAACCGCGTCCACCGTTTTCCCCTGATTACTCGCAGCCAGTTCGCGTTACATGAGGTTCTACTGACGAAGTCGTAAGCCAGCTTGAGAATCGTCGACTTGACCGCGTCCGAAAGTACCGGCCAGGCAGATTCAAGGGACCGTTATCAACCGCACCGTTGCGAACACCTGCTGCACTGCACTCTGATTGCGGCAACGAAACACTGCAAAACGGAAACACCTGAAAACGCCTCGCGGAGACACGAGCTACGTAAGGTACCTTCCGCTCAAAGGGGGCGGTGGTGTGGGGCAAAAAAAGTCAGCTCCGACTATTGTTATGGAAGAGGTATGAGTAAAAACGATAAGAAAAAGAAACGGAAAGAGGCTCAGGCATATTTTGAGGAGCGGATGTCTTCTCCCGTGGTTAATGCTGCTATGCAATGCAACACATGCATACTCAGGTTGGGTGGGACTGCCACTTGCGCAGCATTCCCCGAGAAAATTCCCATTGATATCCTTACTGGTAGGCACGATCACTCCAAGCCGTATCCAGGTGATCGTGGCATTACGCGTGTAGGCTCGGATGATTTGTAAGCATGTTTCGAGTATCTGTTGCTGTTATCGAGGATAAGGATGCGGTCTGGGTAGCTCCTGCGTGCTCCCCGTGAATCGATGATGGTTCCTGGAAGTTGTGCGTTATCTTCTTCACCGGGTTACGCTCTGCCAGACTGCGAGTGCATCGAACTAATGCTGGAACGCTCGCCGAATCAGAATGTTCGATCATGAGAATCACGTAGTGATGAATCACTCAACACCAATGTCTGACAGGTTGCGGCAGCTCATTCCAATACTGGGATTCAACCTCAGCTACCCCGAAAGCTCAAA
>JACLAC010006663.1_pt1 | contig 18505 bp, 6 predicted proteins | sample 8027881 | NCBI WGS metagenome assembly JACLAC01 (sample SAMN15725517, study PRJNA655200) | protist metagenome | isolation source: fluorescence activated cell sorting (FACS) single amplified genomes of... | place: Spain: Blaines Bay Microbial Observatory, Mediterranean Sea | collected 2016-01-19 | reverse complement strand
CCGACCCACATTGCACTTCCACCTGCACAGTTCCGCTCTCTATACCTTTAGGTTCTGACAGGCAAGAACCTAATTCCTCGTCGGAAAATCCGTTTTGATCTTTCTCTTCACTTGTCGTCTGCGGTGAAATATCTATTTCTGTACTAACGCGGTACTCTGGTGTCGGTTGAATCTGTTCCAACAAACCTTCTACGTGCATGGCCTGATTCTCCTCCATTCCGTTATCGGATCCCTCCATTCCGTCATCGGATCCCTCCCTTCCATCATCACTGGATCCCTCCACTCCGTCATCCTCGGATTCCGCCACTCCGTCATCACCGGATCCCGAAAAGGCAGAAAAACCTGCGATGGCATCAATCACACGAACCACCGGGTCGACTATTGGTATAGGGAACAGCGTGGTTTCTAACGTTTCATGGCCAAAGTTGATGTACATTTCACTATCACTCTCTAAATCGCCGTCTAAACTATCCTCTTCCATAAACACGTCATCGACCGAAGCAGTACCTTGCACCTCGGCACTAGCCGCACGCTCTTCAATGTCTTCCTCTCCATGCAACTTCCTGCTGATTGCGTCGATTGGTGTGGTGCTCTCTGCAATAAGGTCCTTGTCGCTGCCCATAAGTTTCCCGCGACGGCCACGGTCTTGTTCTTCTACTTCCTCTGTCACCGGCCTACTCCCGTTTTGAAACGGTATCGAAGGCAGCACCATCGTTGGGCGACACAAAACGTTTTTTCGAATCCACCGACATTCTATAAGACTTTCTGGCAAGCAGCAAGTATTTTCTAACTGTTTAACTATTTTCTCAAACGCACGTCGTGGTTTTTGCACATGAGTTAAATAGACGTTATGCATTCGCCAGGCCGCTTGGATTGTTACTGATGCATTTTCCTCTACTTGTGCTCTATTCCCCGCCCAACAAGGTTGGGAAGACATGGTACTGGTCTGAGCAAGTTCTCTCTCGCGGGTATCCTGTGGTAATTTAAACCAGGATCACACCTTTTGTAGATAATTACGTCGGCGTATTCCTTGACAGCATCGTGATTTATCACATCTATATCTATGATGCTAAATTGATTTCGCGTGTAACTGGGCATTCGTTTTACAAGATACAGGTAATTGAACCGTATTAGTCGGAGGAGGAGGGGCAGGATTAATTAATTAAATAAAATGATGATCAGAGAAGAAGATGATCCTCTGCTGAGTTATTATTGTACCGTATAATATTAATACCTGTACGTACCACCACATTGAATAAGAGGACTGGGAAGTTTGTTGTGTTATTTATTTGGTTTTTTTTTTTAGATAAAATAATTAAAGAAGAAAAAAGAAGAGGAATGAATTCCCTCCCGCAGTATTTCTCATTGCTATTGACCTATTATTTATTAGACTATGTGTGACCTCGCCATATTGCCATATTACGTATTATTATTATATTGATAATAATTTTAATTTTTTTGAAAATGTGGGCATCCCTCGTATCCTCGTGATATTATAATTTACTCAATACTGTCCTGATGTTGTTGTTGCCTCTGCTTTTTCTTTTTTTTTTTTTCAAACAACTGTCTTTTTTTCCTTCTTTGTTTCTGTCGTCTTGTTCCTATTTAATACCGTGATAATACCAACCGGTACCGGAACCGGCAGTGCGTCCTCGTCGTCATCATACTCATGATGTAATAATACAACAAATAATGATGATCACGAATAAAAAAAAAATACAAATAATAATAAAATTTAAACTATCTTTTATAGAAGTAGTATACAGTAATTTAAATTAGTAGACCATGGCGCCGGTCGTCCGTCTTCTATCTAAAACATTGCATTGCTGAAGCACACATAAAAAGTGATATGACGAACGGAAATTTAAAAACTAGTATGATTTTCTGGTTTTGAAATACATTGTATTAGTTTGTCCTGCTTCTAATTTCAAATTACAAGATTTTAAATCTGAACAAACAGGCTTTTTAAGACAAGGTCACGAAGGTTAGGATATTGAACCTCCTCGAGGGACGTTACAAAGTCTATTGAGTTCACAGTTTGCGCAGCGGCTGGCCTTCTCCTGCCCCCGTGTTTTATAGTATGAGCTTGTTGAATCCTGATGCTGCGACTCCGTCGAAACAAAACTTAGTGTCGACCAGACCAAAGGGGCCTAGATTTCCCATTCATGATCTTTCCTTAGACTTGCTGGACCGCTTGCCGCCCTCAAAGGAAGATGCAAAATTATTTGCTATGAAATTAGATGACAACGAACTCCGGGAAATGAATGCCGAAGTACTTTGTTCGCGGTTCCCGAGCCTGAATCGCGTTAGTGCTCGCCGAAACAAATTGACCCGCATTTTATGCTTCCCATGGTTCGCTAATCTGCGAGAACTTTACCTGGATGGGAATTCGCTGACCGTGAATTCGATAACAGCATCCAGCTGGAAGGCGTGCGCACGTCGTTTAGAAATTCTAGGCCTTTCTAGGAACAGGCTTGACATCGTAGTTGCAGACCACTTGAGTGTATTGAAAGCGCTCCGCGAGCTGGACTTGCGTGGCAATCCTTGTGTGGAGGAAGATTCGTACCGGGACACTCTGTGCTCCAAAATCCCATCGTTAAATAAGCTAGATGACATAAAAACGAAAACGGCCATGGTACCGCTGTACCAAGACAATAAACAGCGTGTGCACCCAGACGTGTTTAACAAAGCGCTCGATGATGTACGGGAACAGTCCAGTGTTAAGTACAAAGAGGATTTAGAAGCGCAACTGCGGCATGCGAAGAGCTCGTTCGAGAGTCAAATTCAGATGGAAAAGGATAACCAAGACGAGAATCATCGTAGAGAAATAAAGAGCATTCGTGATCAGGTTCGGAGAGAAACGATGGAGGAGGTTACTGAGAATTTAAACCAGCGGCACGAGGCCACGATCAGTCAGCTAAAGCTTCAGCATGAAACTAGTGTTAAGCGCCTTGAACAACAAGCGAAATTATCGGAAGAAATTGCCGTTCAGCAGGCGTCCATGGTGGTAAGGGAGGAAACCACCGAAATGCTAAATGCTAGGAACAACGTGGAAATGGAAAGACGGGCCGCACAAATAAACGAAACGCGCGAGTCCGATATATCTGCTTTGAAGAGAAAGTTTGACAACGAGCTGGAACGAGCCACCGAAACGGCGGCACGCCAAGCAAAAACTGAGACGGCAGAAGAGATGTCTGCGAAATATGAAGTAGAGAGAAAGCGAAAAGATGATGAATTTCAAGCCCGCCTTCGAAATATTGAGCGGCAATTTCGAGATAAATATGACGAAGGAAAGAATGTTGCAGTGAATGCCGCCGTTAGTGCGGCCATTGAAAAAGTCGTTGGGGAGAGGGAAGAGTTGCGCGACGAAGTCCTCTCACTACGGAAAAAGCTAAACGCCACTGAGAAACAATTTGCAATCCAAGAACGAGTGCTAGGTTGGGGAAAAGCGAAAGAAGACGACGAGAGTGAAGCGGGTGCAATTCATTCCTCAGAAAACTTTAACGATGCTGTAGTAAAGAAAGATACTGCCTTGAGCATTCGTCAGACTGCGAACGGGTACACTCGCCTGCTCGCAACGTGGCGGCAGAAAGTCTTTGAACTGCTAATACCCACCACTGAAAGGAAGCTTGAAATCTCCGACCAGAGTTCCTCTTCAAACAGCAACAAAATGGACAATAGAATCGCTGTAATGCAAGCAAAGCTGGAGTTTGCTCAGTCTGAAGTAGCGCAGTCACGAGCGTCTGAGAAAGCACGAATTAGAGCGGAAGAAAGGGCATCCTTCCTCGCCACATCCTTGGAGGAATTGAAAGACCGGCACAGAGCTCTTGCGTCCAAAGTGTCTTCCCTTGCCCAGCAGGCTGAAGCGGCAAATTCTCTGAAATTAGAGAATGGCGTAGTTGAGAAGGAGCTGGTGAAGCTCCAAACTGCGCTGAAAGAGAAAGAGGCTGAAATGGAAAAAAATCAAGGGCTTTATAGTGAGTCCATCGGGAAACTTAAACAAGTAGAAATGCTAAAAATAGAAATTCAAGAAAAATCAAGGGAAATTTTGTCGCTGTCGAAAGGTAAGTCGAACTTACAAAAAGAACTAGATCGTAGTCTTCTGCTCTTGAAAGAAAAGGAGTCGACACTGGCGGCCGCTGTGGACTCGCAGGCAAAACTAGAGAGAACCAACGCACAACTGAGAAATGCGGTCAAGTTAGCAAAAGACCAAATGGCAACATTTTCCCCAAAGTTAGATGCTGCAGGGAAACAGTTGGAGGAGAGCTCTGCCCGGGAAGCCGGGCTAAAAGACCAAATTGAAAGGATTGAAAAGGTCTCGGAGGAGAGGGGTTCCGATCTTAACGCAATGAAACAAAAAATAATGAAAGCTAGGAACGAGTGCGCCAACATTGTTGTAAATGTTCTTGAACCTATCATTTCTGAAATGAAGAATCATATGCCAAGCAAACGAATGATACAGGCCGTGAACAAGTTGAATATAGAGCAAAAGGCGAAATTTGATGAACTTTGATGTTTTGTACAAATGTTGAAATATAATCTTCTTTTGAAAACGAAGTTGTAATTATTATATTATTCAATTATTTAACCTTAAATAATAATAGACGACTAGTCTATGATATTCCTTAAATATAATTTTTTTTTATAGATCGATCTCGATTCTCAATCGTTCTCAGCCATCAGAAATCCTCGTACTCCTCATATCACTGCTATTTAACACCAAGTACCATTGAATGAATAGAAGAGTATAGTCGTTCTATTGTATTACATCATATCAGACGACTAATTATTAATTAAAATATAATAATATCTAATAATCTATTTGGTCCTACAACAACAAAAGGAAGGTTTGTGTTCTGTAATTTATTGTTTCCTTTTAGAAAAGAATTGAAGTAGTTCAAAGGTTGTTTCTCTTCATTCGCCTTGGGATAAAAGTGCAGTAAGAAGCAATCATCTACTACAATTTATTATTCTGTTTCTGTGGTCTTGAATCAGGTCTCGAGTACTGTAATAATTGCTACTTAAAAAAACAAACAGCAGAAGGACAACAAAGTCATGTCTGATATTAAAGAACTGTCCACTTTAGTGTCCAAGTGCGGACTGGAGGTGAAGGAGGCCCGTTCTTCCAATGATGCCGCCGCTATTGAGGCGGCGCAGGCCAAATTTAACGACGCTAAGAAAGCGCTGAAGGCGGCACAGAAAGCGGCCAAGGCTGCAAGCAAAAAGGCAAACGCCGGTAAAAAGAAAAAAGCAAAAAAGAAAGTGACTGGACTGGGGCTCGGTGTCAAAAAGTCAGAGGACTTTGCTGGGTGGTACACCCAAGTCATCACCAAGGCAGAAATGATCGAATACTACCCAGACGTGAGCGGGTGCTACATTCTTCGACCCTGGTCTTACTCCATTTGGGAGAGTATTACCAAGTTTTTTGATACAGAAATAAAGGAACTTGGGGTTGAAAATGCCTCGTTTCCAATATTTGTTAGTAAGAAGGCGTTGACTGCTGAGGAGGACCACGTCGACGGCTTTGCGGCGGAAGTCGCCTGGGTGACAAAAAGTGGCAGCAGTGAGCTGAAAGAACCCATCGCCATCCGCCCCACGAGTGAAACCATCATTTACCCAGCCTTTAAGAAGTGGATTGGAAGTCACCGTGATCTGCCAATTCGTGTCAACCAATGGTGCAACGTTGTACGATGGGAGTTCAAAAACCCCACGCCTTTCATTCGCACGCGTGAATTTTTGTGGCAAGAAGGACACAGCGCTTTTGCCACACAAGAGGAAGCCGACGAAGAAGTGCTGGATATTCTCGACTTGTACGCACGTGTGTACGAGGAATTGTTGGCAGTCCCCGTCGTTAAAGGGAGAAAGAGCGAAAAAGAACGATTCCCGGGAGGTTTTTACACGACCACGGTAGAAGCGTTCATCCCAGAGGCTGGCCGATCGGTGCAAGGTGCCACCTCCCATTGCTTGGGCACCAACTTTGGAAAAATCTTCAACATCAGCTATGAGGCTGCTGATGGAAGCAAGCGTAGAGAAATACCGATCCAAAACTCGTGGGGTATTACAACGCGCACAATTGGGGTGCTTACGATGGTTCATGGGGACGACAAAGGGTTGGTGCTACCGCCACGAGTCGCCCCCCACCAAGTTGCCATTGTCTGGCTCTACAAGAGTGGCGATACCCAAACAGAGATCGACGCCCTTGCGGACAAAGCAGCCAACATTGGAAAGGTGCTGAAAAAAGCAGGCGTGCGCATGAAAGTTGATAACCGCACCGACAAAACGGCAGGGTGGAAACGCAATTACTGGGAACAAAAAGGTGTCCCACTCCGTATTGATATTGGCCGGGCTGAGCTCGACGGTGGCAAAGTTGCTATGAATCGCCGGGATACCGGAGAAGTAATTGAGTGCAAGGACGAGGAGGTTACCGATGTGGTACAAAAGTTGCTGATAAAGATCCAGGAGGACATGCTCGACAAAGCACGCCGCGAACGTGACGCAAGAATCTCCATTGTTACAAAGTGGGAAGATTTTATCGCTGCTTTGGACAAGGGCAACATGTGCCTGACACCATGGTGTGAATTGATAGACTCTGAAGTGTGGGTGAAAAACACTTCGAAAGAGATTTACAACACACGAGAAGCGGAGCGAAAGAAGAAAGCTGGAGAAGCTGTTGTGGAAGATGATGGAAAGAGTTTGTCCGGGGCTGCAAAAACGCTCTGCATTCCTTTTGCTCAACCCGAGATGCCAGAGGGCCAACTTTGCTTTACCTCGGTGGAAGGCTCTCCCGGCTTTGGTAAGAAAGCGACCGCATGGTGCCTGTGGGGCAGAAGTTACTAAAGGCGATCAAATGCGACTTTTAATAAAACTTGACTTTTTTTTTTAAAACAAGAAAATTGGCTGTTATTTAAGTAATTAAATTTAGCTTCGTCGTACCCTAATCCTAACTTGATTCTGTAATTTCGTCTCATTGATGGTTGTCAGTCATCATTTTTTTTTTATAGTGCACTCCATGAACTATCCGGAGCGATATCTGAATCGACATTGCTTGCATATGAATCGTAATCAACTTCCTCATCCGATATCTCACTCAGAGATGAATCAATCCTTGTACCATTTTCCAAGCAGCGGCTTATTTTTTGTTTAGGTGCTCGTTGTCTGTCTTGTAAATTGGTCAAGGGGTTGTTATCTGACTTTTTTTTGTTATCTGACTTTTTTTTTAAAAAAAAAGCCCCCTCTTAAACTAAATATATGTGTGCTGTGTACAAAAATTAAAAACAAGAAAATTCTGCGTGTTTGTGTGTTTTAAAGAGATTACTTCCCCCCCAGTACTAAATACTTTTTTAGGCTAGTTACTATATATTTTGGTTTTTTTTTCTACGAGTACTATATAATTATTATTTTTTTTCTAGTTTATTATTTTTTGTACAAAAAGTAATCTTAATAACAGCCATTATTAGGGTACGACGAAGCTAAAATTTATCATTTTTTCTTATTAGTATCATAAAATTAAAAACAAGAAAAATTGGCTGTTAGGGCTAACTTGGTACTTCTCCTCGAGACCACCACAAAAAAAAAAAAAAATATTTATTAAAAAAATATTTTGTACCTGTGGTAGTCCTATTATTAAATACATATTTTTACGGCGGCAGTTCAAGAACAAATATTTAAAGTGTCTGTATGAATTTGGACCAAACTTCAGTGTGGTTGGGTATTTTTTAGTTTTCTTAGTTTGTTTAAACAGATATTTGATCGACATCCTATTTGTGTGTATATATGTCTATGGTCGAATGATTGAATAATGAATTTCGTAAAGGCATCAACAAAGTCGACTCCAGTTGACACGGGGTCGACGGCGGGTGGGGGGGCTGCTGGCGGCGATGGTCAGCGTGCAGGATTAGGAGCGGGGGGTGGCTCTACCCCTGCGAATCAACAACCCGACTTTAAACCTGTCACGTATGATAGGGATTGGGGAAAGTTCGAGAAGCACACCAAGGGATTTGGTTCGAAGTACCTAGCGAAGTTTAACTTTAAGGGCCGCCTGGGTAAACAAGAACAAGGTATCACTAGGCCAATATCTGTGATGACAAGGCTGCCAGGGGCAGGGCTAGGGGCGGTAAAGGAGGCAACGAACTTGCGCGAAAACAAGGAGATTATGGAGGATATATTTGGAGTCCAAGAAAACGATGACAAAGCGGAAAAGGGAGACAACGACGCGTCTGGCGAGGTGGAAGTCCCTCTGTGGCAGCGTGCCTACGGCAGTGCAGGTGCCAACCATTACGGGCACGAGCACGGTAAAAAAAAAAAGAGGAAAAGAGAGAGGACGCGCCCCCCGATAGCTGGACTGGCCGGCGCAAGTGTATCTGAACCCAAAAAGAAAATAATTAAAAAGAAGGCGTATGGGGCGGAGTTGATGTACAATCTGAAAGTGCTGCACGGACTTGCAGAAGATAAAGTCATCAACGCAAGGCGTGAAATGGGATTTACAGAGACAAATTTACATGCTTTGAAGGCGACGAGAGAGGCCGCCGAAGAGTGGGTCCAACGAGAGGAAGAGAAAGTGTTGAACCTGCAATCGGCCAAAAGAATGCTCGTGGGGTGCCAAGAGCTGGTAAAGGGGGACGAGGGGGTGGTTGCAGACTCGCAAGGTGGCGAAATAGACGCTGAGTGGATCACGGCGTTAGGCACGAGGTTGGAGCAACTACGGCAGCGACACCGGGAATTCTTCTTTGTGTACAAGGTACGGCGCTTGATTCCGAGCCTGGTGACTAGTCGGCTGCAGCGAACGTTGTCCTGTTGGGAACCACTACGTGAACCAAGCTGCATCGTTTCGTTCATGGCAAAACTCAGATTGCTGTTTGGAAAAGATCGTATGCCTGAAAGTAGTCGTAACCGCTTGAACATGTACGATGGAATCGTAGAGAACGCCATTCTTCCCGCAGTAAGAGAAGACTTAGTCAGGTCTTGGAACCCATGCGATTATATTGATGAGGGCGTGCAGCTGATGGACAGTGTAACAAAATTTGCTTGCGCTTTTCACGTCGAAGGTTTACTGGAGGAGCAGGTGGTACCAAAACTGAAGCGTCAGCTCGCCCTTCACGGCGAGGGCGGTGTTGCGGATGCCAACGCGCTCCGGCCAGACATTTGGATACACCCCTGGCTGCCGCTCTTGAAAGACAAAGCAACTCAGCTCTGCAGCGCTCTTCGCCCCGTCCTGACCCAACACTTGAACAAGAGTTACAGGTCCGCCGGGTTGAACCAAGTCACTATCGATATAATAGCCCCGTGGAAGGGAGTTTACGCACATTCTTTTGTAGATCGAATAATTAATCGGTCAATTTTGCCGAAACTCATAGATTCTATGCACGACTGTAAATCCTCCCTTGCCTCAATAGATTGCAAGTTTCGCCAACTGAAGACTTTGATGAAATGGGAAGGCCTGATTGGAAAGAAAAATGTATTTTGTTTGCTGGAGGGAGAATTTTTTCCGCATTGTTACAGAGGATTGAAGAAGCTGCTGGAGGGCAGCCCGCAGTTTGAAAATATTCTAAGCTGGTACGAGAGATTAAAGTCGAGTTTTCCAACCCACGTTCTCGATGGAAACGAGTATTCCCCGAAGGCGAGGATAAACGGTTTGCTTGAAATTGTCAACGTAGCTTTGACTGCGGACAAAAATATGGATGGAGTGCCACTTCCTGAGTTTTCTTCGTACGAAAGGATACTGCGATCGATAAATGGGTCGATTGGGGTGGTGAAGCCAAAATTAAGAATGCATAAGCCGAACTTTCAAACCAGAATTAATCTTAAGAAACTGATGATGATTGAAGCGGAGAAGAACAATTTGGTGTTTGCCCCTCGCCTCGAGCACAAAGTTGGCGGCAAACAGGTGTATTATTTTGGCAAGGAACAAATGTACATCGATGCAAACGTGGTGTTCTGCAGATCCGACGCGGATCCCGCTTGCTGGAGCGCCACAAGCATTGACGATTTGGTCTGCCGGGCGTCGTCGAAAACGAAAGCCCCAGTAGTCCCAGCTTCTCGTGCTAACGTTGCAGCAGGCATATCCGATTTGGACTAATTCGGTGGCGTTGCCGTTGCAAAGACAAGCCGAGAGAAACCCCAATCTCGTAGAAAATTGTACAGGAAATAAAGGTGCTCTTAGTAATTTTGTACTCTTACGCTCAGAATTCGTACTTCATATATGTTACTTTTATTCCGTTATTTACTCCACACAACAATGGCCAGATCACGAAAACCTATACGCAAACATAGCATCAAACCCGTGCTTCATATCCATATTGGTCAGAAGCACCCCGGCATCCTGGTACGCGGTTTCGTAGCCACTGTTGTTACCACCGGTAAGAACTGTAAAATTCGAAAATTTTCGCTGCTTGTCTACATCTGAGCCAGCTACCCCTTGCCCTAACCTGAGGTACACTTGGGATGCATTGTTGCCCATAGACGGGGGACCGCAGTCCACGAGCACATTCATTTCTTCGTCCGTCATTTTTTCTTTCCGCATATTTTCAAAAACTTCCAACAACTGCCGATCTTTTTTTTCCCACGCTGCGAGACGTTCGTTTTCCAAGACTTTATTTTGCTTATTTCCTTTCGTTTTTGCGACGCCCTGTTCTTGCTCCCTTCGCGCCCGTTGGTGCAAGTCTTCTAAAAGGTTTTTCCGCGCACGCGCTGCCTCGTATCTATCTATTTCATAGTCCAATGGCCACCGTTCCTGCAGCCTCGTCGTCAATTTGCGCCCGCGCGGATTCAGGGTCTCAAAAAATTCGGTGCGCATCAAGTTCATGAAATCCATCACGTCCGATTCCCGCCCTTCGACGACAAGACCACCTGGCTTTCCCGCAATGGCCAAGCCTGTTATTGCAAGTCCGCGCTGATTGGCGAGATTGTTCAACACCTCAAATCGGTTGGGCCCCGCAATGTACGAGTCCTTGTACAGAGATACGAATGAACACCATTCCCTCATAAAACCGTTGCATATGATTTTCGAGGCCGGCGATGACACAGACGACGCGTTGGCAACAGCGGCCGAAGAGTTTTGTTTGTCTGCCGCGGCAGCCTTGGAGCTCTTTAAAGAGGCTTGTTGTTCCAAATATTCCTCGATATGTTCTTTCAACCAGTCGATTGCATGTAAGACCTTCATAGGTTCCTCCTCGAGGTCGAGCCCATCTAGCTCCGAATTCAAGTCCTGCGTCATTATGTCAAAGGTCGAGCGCTCCAGCGCAGGAATCTGCAAGCTCAGAATGGATTGTGCTTTTGCGTCCGGGTATTCAGTCGAGAGTGTCGCGTGTAACGTGACCTCATGTGTCTCTTCCATCATCAATTTTATATCAAACTCGAAGCTCTTGCCGAATGAGAACTCCATTTCTTCTTCGTACATAGACTGTAGCACCATTATTTCTTGCCCGCGCGGGGAATCCTCATCGTCGTCCTCCTCGAAACCATAGTCGGCCTTAGCAAACGATGCCATTGTTCTGTCATCGGTCGCTTTGTGGATGAGTGCGCCTGGCTGATGATGGTGCTGCGGCGGAGTGTCTTGCAACTTCATTTCACTTTTTTGGTCCCGGAAAACTCTTGTGTCGATAATTTTATAAGCACCAAACACGCAGGTACAGAAATCTGTTCCGACGAAGTTTGAACCCCTTGTGCGGAACTATTTTTTTAGATTCTTTTTTTTTTTTTACATTTCATTTTAACACTATCACACCACCGAAAAAAATAAGAAAAATTAAATCTTTTTCTTCTTCTTTTTTACAAGGACCACCCATTCTAATTTCCTGTATTTATGACCATTTTTGTTAAAAAATAAAAAGACGACCGTCGCTGTTTTCCTTTAAGTAAACTGCAATGATAGACACCTGTTTAAAAAAGTGTTCAGTGTCCTTGGCGCGAAAAAAAATCCGACTCGATTTTCAAAGTATGGAAGCATTCTGACAGAAAACGACAAAAGAAAGGAAGGGGGACGTCTATCTCCATAAGTTTAGATTAGGCGATTGTTCCTCGCGCGGTGTCCGGCCTTCAACGAACGCTTATGAATTGTTTGCCTTCAATTGACTTGGAAATGTGGTTCCTAGGGACAATTTTGTATGAAATGGGCGATTTGGACCAAACGCCACTCGAACGATCGCTTATTTTTTTGTGTGTTCGGAAAAAATGGGCGGTGGAGCCAAAATTTTAGGTATCTGAAAGGACGTTTGACTGTTTAAAATTGTAAAAATTATCTTTTTTTCGTAAAGATCTCTGTGTTTCAAATAGTTAACACAAAGTCGTGTGCCTGTTTTCAATTCCGCGCCAAAGATACTTGCATCTGCAATATTTCGTCTCTCTCTGTGATCAATGCTGTGTCCATATACAATATAAAAGTTGTAATTAAAATTGAGTAAAATACATGATGATTCGTGTGCGCCGCTTTTATTAATACGAGCTAAAATACTATTAATAAAAGTCCTCCTCGTTAAAAAAAAAAAAACAAGAAAAATTGGCTTGTTGTTAGACGACTATTATATTTAATTCTTTATTAAAAACAAGAAAATTGGCGGCTGTTAAAAACAATTAAAAAACAAATTAGTCCTCGTAGACTACTACTACTATGTTTTAATACGATTAAAAAAAAAAGAAGGTTAATAAACAATTAATAATTAAAAACAAAAAATTTGGCTGTTATTTATTCCCCATACTTGAGATGACTGTCATCCCAGTCAACCGGTTCGTCCTACAATTAATTCCTTCTCTTGCTGAATAAAACTAATTCTTAATTCGGTTTATCTAAATTAAAAACGAAATAATGGCTGTTATTTAAGTAATTAAAAATTTATCTTCTTCATGTACCGCGAAAGTGAATCTGCTCCTTTTGTCCATTTGAGGTTTACGTTCCTTCATATACTGCGAACTTATCTCTGCTCCTGAGATTTTACTGATCAATATACCCGTGTCACTTAGTTTTGACTATCATTCTATCAATACGCATTTTAAAACAAATTCTTCTATCACTCTTCGCGCTTGCGTTTGAAGTTGATTCGAAGTTTTAATTTAGTGCCGGTCTTTGCATTCGGTGACGCCACAGGCTTACTGCTACCATTTGACAGTCCAAACAGACCACCTGTACGAGGGCTGCTGGTACTTTGCAAAATACTTGAGCCAGCGTGCCCATTTCTATTGGTACCTAAGGTCGACTGCGAGGCCGCCTCCCCTAGCCCAAACGCCGGCAACTCGGCACTAGTCCCACGAGGTGCAGCCCGTGGCGAAAGCAGCGGCGTGCCATATTCTTTGCCAACCACGCGCGGGGATTTCATGGGCTGGATCCTGGACATAAGGCATCGACTCTTGTACCTGTTTGATTGCGACGTCTGTTTCGACCACTTCGAGGGGGGTTTCAAAGGATCTGCCCAGTCATCGTCTTCCCTCTCGTCGTCAACGCCTTCGAACGGTTCTGGGGTTTTGTAAGAGAAGAGCGCCTTGTATGCAGAATACATCTTTTCCCGCACGTACCAATCGTAACACGAAACTTGGTTCAGGCACTCCCACAACTTTTCAACAAATGCCTTCTTCAGCCCTTTTTTTTCCCCATTGTGCAGAATTTCACTGTCTGACAGAAGAATTTCCTTGAACGCTGAGTCAGCAATTCCACCGTTGATAATTTTCAGCAAAATGTCTACGACAACGCGCCTCGAACTGGCGGAGGCCTCGAACATGTCGCTCGTCGGAGACAATCTTTCAACCAGCCACCCTACGGTCTGAAAACCATCACCATGATTCCCAATCAAGTACACCCGCATGATTGACTCGTATGCCGCCTGGCGAACACGTGACGAGGGAGAGAACATGGCGTACGAATGAAACTCAAACGAGGCCGGCTTTGCACCGCAACTTTCCATGTCCGCGATTCCTCGAATGCAAGCAACGAGAACACTTCGATATGGGCATGGAAGGACAGCTTGGTAGTTTATGTACTGCTGGTAAACATCGAGGGTCTTCTTAACTTCCAGCTGTTCCTTGGAGACTTTCCCCAACGCCCGCAGCAAAGAAGCGATGTAAGTCACATTGACTTCGTCTCCGCTGGTGGGCGCATCTATGTTGTGTTTCAGCAAGCTAGAAAAGAATTTGTACAGTGTTGGGGGCGGGCATCCTTCGCTGTCGCGAATCTTTGAAAGGCTCTCGATAAATTTGTTCCGTAGCGAATTGGAACGTTTCAATAACGTCGTATCATTCGGTAAAATCTCGTACGATCTTGTAGAAGCGTCATAGTAGCAAAAATACGCCCTAAAGGCGGCAATCAGCGCGTGCAACCCGTACCACCCATCAACAGGACGGGCTTCGGGGGCACTGGTGACGGGCTTCGGGGCAACGAACTCGCCTTTGTTTTTTGCCGCGTTCTTGCCTTTTCCACCCCTCCCCGGGCCACGCCCCCCCGTGGCCTTCCCATTGCTCCCCTTTTTTGCTGGATTGTTGCTGGGCCATAGCTTGGCATGCGTCAGACCCCCACAGTCTCCTCTGTTGCTCGCAGCATACGTGTTCGGAGTATGGAGGTTTTGCCACTCGGCCACCGCTTCTACCGCGCGTTCTTTTACATCGTTCGAGTATTTACCGTTGGGGTCCAAGGACATTAAAAGAAATTCACACGCCTTGATGTCCGGCAGCAAAACTCCCGCGTTGCTGCTTGGCAGGGCTGCTAAGTTTTTAATCGCCCGGTATTGCAGGGCCAGGTCCCCATCGTTTTTCCCTTTTGTGTTCATCAGCATTTCACCATAAAACTGCACCTTGGTGATGGCCGGGGGAGTCTTCAACTCTTTAATGTCGTGGATGAGTTGCATCTTGGGATCAAACTCAATAAAGCGCACGTGCAATCCCTGCCGCTTGGTCCGGTCTTTCTTCTTGCAGTCTATTTTCTGCGTTGCCTCTGCAACGCCAGAGTAGATACCGATCGAGTGCAAGTCTACCAAATCGACGCCCTGGTGTATGCTGACAACCATGTCGCCCTCAAAATTCGTTCCCGCAGCTTGGGTTATGGCCAGTTCGACCTGGCCAGTTTTTGCTCTGTCGTAGTACGCAAAATCAGCGGTGAACATAGGAATGGAGTTTTTCTGCAGCCAATGGCGAATAAAGGCATCGTCAAGCACCCGTTGGCACCCACTTAAGAACGCTAATTTCCGGATGAAGGGTATGCTGCTGTCGCACACGTCAGGCTGGAGCTTTCCCGCTGCTAGCGGCTTGCTGCCACTCGCTTCCGCGCCACCCGCCCCTGTCTCGCTGGAAGGTGGCAACGCGATTCTCTGCCTAACTTCCGGGTCGGCCTTAAAGGTACCATACAAATCTAAGTGGGATTCACGCCGATTGGCGGTCGTATCTTTTAGCCACTGCCTCAGCAGCGACAAGAATGATACGTGGCCCGCCAAGTTCAACCGGACAACCACGGCATGAATTGTCATGGATGCGCGAGAAGCAAACGGGGACGAAGAGTGCCTGGGCCCCAACTCGAATATTTCTTCGTTGTTTTTCGCGATGAGGGAACGCAGCGAGCGGCGCTTCGCGGCGTCTCGTACCCTTTCCATTTTTTCGTTCAAACGCACCCTGTACAAGTCCTCACCAAATTCGTCCTTGATGAACAGGTCTACCATGTAGTTTGCTAATCCAATAGACAGCCAGGAGTCTTGCCAGTGCTTCACATTGGCCAATACCCCGAACCAGTTCCAAACAACGCCCATCGCTAGCTCGGCAGCAAGATCGACAAAATTGATCAGTTTGCTGCTTCTTACGCTCTTTGGGAGCAAGCAATCCCTGGACAGCACGGTCATGGACGCGCTGTGGGACCCGACCAGTGGACGTGACGTTGGTGGGTCATTCACAAAAACTACATTGTGGCACCCCATTGGTATCTGGCAATCGAATATTTCCTCAAAAAAGTGAATCGCTTTAGCGACATACTTTGTGCAGTTCTGGATGCATGCCGTTGTTTCGTCAACGCCCCAGTTCGGGGCAAAATAGGTGACTCGTGACGGGTAGAACTTGTCTGCAACGACGACGAATTCGCCGATCGCTAGGCCCACCGCATGCGGCGGAATTGGGTCTGCAATTTTGAACTCAAACGTGTTGATTACCGTCTTCCCGTTTTTGACGGAACGTTTATTCACTAAATTCCCAGAGCACACCGGCACCAAACCGTTTCCGGCTTGTATTGTAATGTTGTACGTGCATCGCGAGTCCAACAGATCAATGCTCGGCAGCCATGTTCGGATTCCGGACGCCCCCCCAAGGACTGTGCCAGCACACAACGGTTCGTTGAACGTAAAAATGTGCAATGGGCGATCACCATTTGACCAGAACGGCCCATCGTAACTGGAGTAAGCATCTGGCGCCCTCGTGCCGTTTCCCGCTTTTCCTGACCTGGGATAGCCGGAATACAAACCAGACGATTGCCTTTGAACCTCAAACTGAAAGTGGACGGCGACCTTGATCATAACTTCCGCCGTCCTACTTTCTGCCTCAAGTTGTGCAAGTACATTTTCAGGTAGAGAGACGGACAACTCGCCCTGCTCTGCAGCGCTAGCTTTCTCTCGATATCTAACATCGAAAGCATCCAAGTCAGTGAAATTATCACTGTTGGGAACTATCGGGACGGACGGGTTGCCCAAGTAGTCCCGGTGCTGATGCACCTGCACTTGGTCGTTGACATACGTCTTCAACACCTTGCACTGCTTGCAGTGGATGCGGAATATCTTCTCGTCCGCATAGTTTTCTGCAGCGGGAAAAACAAAGGTAAGCGTTGAGACACCTTGTACACAAGCACCCTCGTTCAGGTTGGGGACACTTAAATGTACGTCCGTATGAACGCATACCCAGCCGTCCATATCTGTTGTCGTGTTGCACAAGAAAGAAACAGAGCCGGGTACCAAGTGCACACACACACACACACACACACAAGAAACCAACGCCAACACAAACAAAAGCTTCCTCAGGAAATACAACGCTAGACAGCCCAGAAAATTAACAAAAACTTATTTTCGTTGGTAATTCATAGTTGGCAATTAGGAAAGAATGGTACATGAATGAATGTAAGGGTATTAAAATATAATACAGTATTTATTAATTTAAAAAAAAAAAGAAGAAAAATGATGATAAAATAAAAATAAAATACAAAAATAATAGTAGTACAGTAATTCAAAACCATCAGCTCACATCAAAATTTTATTTCTTCTTCTTCCTCTCTTCTTCTTCTTCTAAAAAAAGAAAAAAATAATAAAATAAAATCAATCCTTCTTCTTCATTCTCATTCAGAGCTCAGCAGCAGTCCAAGCAGAGATATTAATAATAGAGCCTTTTCCAGCAGAGCAGGGATCATCCGAAAGACTGAGTTTTATTGGTCTCATAGTAACAATGATGCTGTACAATGTATAAAAGAATTATAAGTATAACATTTAGTATATTAAAAACTTTTATACTGGAAAAACTGAATGGAAATTTCTTCTTCACCAGGTGAAATACACCACCGTTATTATTATTATTATTAAACCACCAAGGAATTATAATAAACTACATGTAGTTTTGACAAATGGCTAATCAACACCCTGGAGTAGATGTTTCTGAAGCGAGAAAGATAGTTTAAAATGGGATGGTTAACTAAATAATTCCGGAGTGCAGCTTCAACTTCTCTTACTCCCTAGCTTTTTCTACTGTTTAAGAAGCGAAGCAATGAAGTTTTTCTGGCACGGCCTTCTCCTTTCGGTATTGCAGTTGTTGTCTGTTTCAGGAAGTGACTACTGCACCGACACTGCGATTTCGAGTAAAACTTGCGACACCACGGAGATTTTCACGGACAGTTACCTCAACGGAAGGACGGAGGCTGAGTGTATTTATGCATGCCTCATACATCCCTATTGCGTGGCCAGTGGTTGGAAAGCTGACGAATGCGTTTTTTTCAAAGAGTGTAGCATTCAGACTGCTGGAGCCTACTCTCTTTCGACAAAGACGAGCACGTCCTGTCCCAGCGTCAACCCCCCAATAGTTTACCAATACTCTGGAGAAGAGCAGTATTACTCGGTTCCAGTAGGTGTTTCGCAGGTGACCATGCATTTATGGGGGGCTGGCGGCGGTGGGTCCAAGTGGATGAACACAAACGTCTATGGAGGGGCGGGTGCGTACATAAAAGGGGTCTTACAAGTGACAGCCGGAGAAGTTCTTAAGCTGGTGGTAGGGAGAGGCGGAATGCATGGCACGACAGACCCTTCTTCTCCGTATGGTGGAGGCGGAGGAAATGCAGGAGGTGGCGGCACCGGGGGAGGGCGATCTGCTATAATTCAGTCTATTGTACTCGGGAGTAGTGCGCAGTACGTGGAAGTGGTGTCAGTCGGGGCGGGAGGCGGGGCGGGAGCAGACGCTGGGTCAACAGGTGGGTGTGGTGGCAGAGTCGATGGGAACAGCGGAGTAGCCGAAGACGTTGACGGTACCGTCGGGACTTGCATGGGCAATGGGGCTAGCCAATCCACTGGAGGGACTC
>JACLAC010003821.1_pt1 | contig 18506 bp, 8 predicted proteins | sample 8027881 | NCBI WGS metagenome assembly JACLAC01 (sample SAMN15725517, study PRJNA655200) | protist metagenome | isolation source: fluorescence activated cell sorting (FACS) single amplified genomes of... | place: Spain: Blaines Bay Microbial Observatory, Mediterranean Sea | collected 2016-01-19 | reverse complement strand
TACGGCATGTACGCTATGCTCACCAAACGACACTGGCTGCGGCGGGACATCGGCCGGTAATTGCGAACCAGGGTATGGCTCTACAGACTCTGGAGTAACCTGCAAAGCTTGCACTGCAGGTAGATACAAGGCTAATGTCGATAACTCAGCCTGTGTAAAATGCTCGCCAAACAGCATTGGGTGCGGAGGTTCGACTGCTGGCTTGTGTACCGCGGGCTTTGCATCTAACTCTACCGTCCCCGGCGCCACGTGCACAGCTTGTGGACCAGGCACTTATAAGACTACTGCAGGCAATACAGGATGCACGACATGCTCAGCAAACGGCACTGGGTGCGGAGGTACGAGTGCTGGCCAGTGCAATATAGGCTCTGGATCTAACTCTACCTTACCCGGAGCCACATGCAAAGCTTGTGGAACAGGCACTTATAAGACTACTGTAGGCAATACGGTATGTATGCCATGCTCAGGAAGCAGCACTGGGTGCGGAGGTAAGACTGCTGGCCAGTGCATCATTGGGTTCGGTAGTACTGATGGTGGCGTCACTTGCACACCTTGTGTTCAGGGCACATTTAAGACTACTGTAGGTAATACGAAGTGTACGCCATGCTCACCATACGGCACTGGGTGCGGAGGTGTGAGCCCAGGTGCCTGCAATGCAGGCTATGCAGGTGACTCTACGGCGACGATCCCCGGCGCCACGTGCACAGCTTGCGTTCAGGGCACATATAAGACTACTGTAGGTAATACGAAGTGTTTGACATGCGCAGCAAACGACAACGGCTGCGGCGGGCCATCAGCAGGTAATTGCGCACCAGGGTACGGCTCTACGGACTCTGGAGTAACCTGCACAGCTTGCGCTACGGGTACGTATAAGAATGCAACCGATAACTCAGCCTGTGTGGCATGCTCAGGAAGCAGCACTGGGTGCGGAAAGTCGACTGCTGGCCAGTGCGTCGCTGGGTTCGGTAGTACTGATTATGGCGCCACTTGCACACCTTGTGTTCAGGGCACATATAAGACTACTGTAGGTAATACGAAGTGTACGCCATGCTCAGCAAACGGCACTGGGTGCGGAGGTGTAAGCCCAGGTGTCTGTAATGCGGGCTTTGCATCTAAGTCTACCGTCCCCGGAGCCACGTGCACAGCTTGTGGATCAAACACTTATAAGACTACTGCAGGCAATACAGGATGTACGACATGCACTAACACTAACGGCTGCGGAGGTTCTTCGGCAGGTAATTGCGCACCAGGGTACGGCTCTACAGACTCTGGATTGACCTGCAAAGCTTGCGCTTCGGGTAAGTACAAGACTGCAGCTGATAACTCAGCCTGTGTGGCATGCTCAGGAAGCAGCAGTGGGTGCGAAGGTAAGACTGCTGGCCAGTGCATCGCTGGGTTCGGCACTACTGATGGTGGCGTCACTTGCACACCTTGTGTTCAGGGCACATACAAGACAAGTATAGGAAACGCAATATGTACGCCATGCTCGCAAAACAACATTAAGTGCGGAGGTGTGAGCCCAGGTGTCTGTAATGCAGGCTATTATAGCTCTAACTCTACCGTCCCCGGAGCCACGTGCACAGCTTGTGGATCAGGCACTTATAAGACTACTGTAGACAACACAGGATGTACGACATGTTCACCAAACAACACTGGCTGCGGAGGTATGAACCCAGGTATCTGTAATGCAGGATATGCATCTACCTCTGGCGTCCCTGGCGTTACATGCACAGCTTGCGCTACGGGTAAGTACAAGACTGCAGCTGATAACTCAGCCTGTGTGGCATGCTCAGGAAGCAGCACTGGGTGCGGAGGTTCGAGTGCTGGCCAGTGCTTAGCTGGGTTCGGTAGTACTGATGGTGGCATCACGTGCACACCTTGTGCTGTAGGCGCGTACAAGACTACTGTAGGTAATACGGTGTGTGCGACATGCGACCCGAACAGCACTGGGTGCGGAGGTGTCAGCGCAGGTGCCTGCAATGCAGGCTATGCAGGTAACTCTACGGTGCCGATCCCCGGTGCCACGTGCACAGCTTGCGTTCAGGGCACATATAAGCTTGTTGCAAGTAATACGGCATGCACGAAATGTCAAGCAGACAGCACTAACTGTGGTGGGTCATCGGCGGGTGATTGCGCACCAGGGTACGGCTCTTCGAACTCTGGAGTGACCTGCACAGCTTGCCTTACGGGTACGTACAAGACTGCAGCTGATAATCTACCGTGTGTGACATGCTCGCCATACAGCAGTGGGTGCGGAAAGTCGACTGCTGGCCAGTGCTTCGCTGGGTACGGTACCACTGATGGTGGCGCCACTTGCACAGCTTGTGTTCCGGGCATGTACAAAACAAACGCTAACAATACAGCATGTGCATCTTGCGACCCGAACAGCAACGGATGCGAAAAGAACAATGCTGGCAAGTGCATCGCTGGGTACGGTAGTACTGATTCTGGCATCACTTGCACAGCTTGTGCTGTTGGCTCGTACAAGCGTGAAGGAACCAATACTTTATGCAAAATGTGTGCATTGAACAACAGCGGGTGTGGAGGTGTGACCGCAGGCGTCTGCAATGCTGGATATGAATCTACCGACAATGGCGCCACTTGCACAGCGTGTGCCACAGGGAAGTACAAGACTGCTACAGGCAATACGGAATGCTCTACTTGTGCCAAAGATGAGGTCAATTGTGGTGGAACTTTGTCTGGGCAGGCGGTGTCTAAAGTACCTGAAGAAGTCGGGGGCGGAGTCGGAGGAGCAATCGTTGCAATTGCCTTGGCTTACTACTTCTATTCCAGATATTTCGCGGCAGACGTATCTGACCAGACGAAAAATACGGCAGCGATCGATTTAGAAATGGCCGGCGACCAAATTCCAAAGTCAGATGATATTCCAAGCCCACTCTTTCCTGAGGCTGGAGCCAAAGCACCAGCGGCACCATCCGCCTTACCAGGCGCATTAGCCGCATCCAAAAAGCCTACGGAACCCGAATTCCAGGCTTCACTGTGAGCACCTTGTTCACATCAACATCACTGGAAATATAATCACTCAATAATTCCAATGATGGGGATTTCAACCCAAAAAAAATCGCATGATTACCATAATCATGCATGTATATAATTTTAAAATTATCGCGAAACATGCGGCCGACAGAAAGTTAGACCGCAATGCATAAATCAAGCGAGCGATCTATTTCCAAGAAATTTATTACATAACTTACTTAACTCGATTTCTTGATAACTTTTACATCATTTTAAGTAAACTGATTTGCGCTATAGTTTACGCTATGCGCTGTAAAATCAATTTGATTGTCCATCTTTTTCCTCTTCGTCTTTAGATTCTCTTCATCTCTTCATCATAAGATGAATCATGGGTGGTTGCAGTTTTGACAATATAGGAACATTTGATTGATTCAAAAGTTCTTATGAAAATATGCTTTTGTGGGTGCGTAATACCCGACATTTTTCGGCCACACTTCTCACTTCTCTACTTCTCTTGCACCGCCGCCATATTGGGCTCGGTTAAGAGACATTTTAAAAGCTCTCTGAGTGGTGGCCGGCTAGTTTGGCAAATTACCTTCTCTTCTCAGTGTAGCAAAGTTTTCGTGCAAAAAAAAAGGGTATAAATATAATGAGCCTACTTAGAGGACGACGATTAGGTGGCCTAGGAGGCCTTGGAGCTGCTAGGGTGGTACTAAACGGTGATCATGACGAAGAAAGCTCCGAAAGTGAAGAGGAGATGTTTCAAAGCAAGTATGCAGTCATCCCCACTAAGAGCAATACAGGTGATGAAGACATGCATGCGGAGGAAGAGGAAGACCTAGAACAAGGCTCTTCTCTGTTAGAAATTCTAGGAGAAAGTAAACCACCTCCTTCAATAATTGGGGATTCTCCGTCGATTCAGTCGATTCCTTCTCCAAACCCGCATGTTCACAATACTGAAATAGAAGCTGGCAACTCTCAAGATATTTGGGCTGCAGTACATGATTCTCCTTCTTCTGGTTCTAACTCATTACTTCAACAAAAACCAGATGGTGTGATGTTTCGCCATAGCAGGCGGCGTTCAAGTTCCCTGCTCGATACAGGAGGGTCTAGCCGTACTCTGGCAGTCAGGTCAGCACCATCAACAATAGAAAAGGGTATTAAAACTCCTGTATATGATCGCAAACAGAAGAGAAAATCCTCGTCTCCGGTGCCATCACCTGACCTACCAGACCCAGGCCCACAGGACGTCATTCGAGTCGGTGGATATATGAATATCAATTACACATTAGAACGAGAAAACAATGATAAGACCGTATCATCGTCACCAATACCACCCGCGTTTCTTACAGTAGAAAGCAATGAGAATGCTGTGAATGTACGTGCATCCGCATCGAACACTCGAGCACTCGCTGATGCGGTGGTAGTAAGCACTACTGAACCTACGGTTTCTGGAATTATCTACCCCGAAGTGCAGTCAAATGAGCCTCATGAGCGACAAAAGTACTCACCGCCTTTATTACAATCATCTCCATTAGAACCAACCAGAGAAGTAAAAAGTCAAACCCTGTCTAAACCTAAACCTACTCGTTTAGCAAATAGATTAGGTGCCTTAGGTACGGGTGTTTCTAGAGAAATTATAACAGCAAATGAAGGGACAAAGAAAGTGGTAAGTGTATCATTGGCGCGCCCTGCAGCTAATATTACTGTCTCGCTTAAAGACACAGTGGACAGGATTAGTGATCATGACAATGAATTCACTGAAATATCCGTAAACAAGGGGCAAGGCGTGAACGGGAGATTCGAGAACATTGACCGCTCTTGGAACATACAAGACTTTACTTTGGGAAAACCATTAGGCAAAGGCAAATTCGGAAATGTCTACTTGGGAAAGCAACGCAATTCAACAGGACCAGTCAACGTAGCTCTCAAAGTGCTTTTCAAGGCACCTATAGTTGCGGCAAAATGCTTGAACAATTTACGACGAGAAATTGAAATACAGCACCATTTACATCACCCAAATATTGTTCAATTATATGGCTATTTTCACGACAAGAAAGCAGTCTATCTCATTCTTGAATACCTAGCTGGAGGTGAACTGTATAAATTGCTCAGAAAGCAGAAAAATGGAATCGTCAGCGAAGAAGTATCTAAGAACTACATCGGTCAAGTCATCGATGCGGTTGCTTATATGCATGACAGAAATGTCTATCATCGAGACATCAAACCAGAAAATCTACTTCTAGCGGCGGAAAACCCTACGACGACTCACGGAACGAATCATGCGAAACGGCGGCTGTGTATAGGGGATTTCGGCTGGGCAGTTCACGCCCCTGTACCTCACCACGTACGATACACTATGTGCGGTACCCCTGAGTACATGGCTCCAGAACTTGTAAAGGGCTTACTTCATGGGAATCATGACAGTGCAGCTCGACGCAGCAGCTCCAGTGGCAGATGTGGTAGTGATGTTAGTGATGTTTCTAGTTCCGGAGCTCATGAACGGTATGTTGACCTGTGGGCCATTGGGGTATTGATGTACGAGCTACTGTATGGTTTTACTCCTTTTCAACCCAATCATCATTTGGAAAATGACGGAAGTTCTGATAAAGGTGCGACCAAAGAAGAAAATCAAAGAAAATGTTTCCAACGAATTGTCTCCCATGAGTTTGGTCAATTACAATTTCCAAAAGTTCTCCAAGAAATTGATGATGCAGTAGAAAGTGAAACTAGTCATGGCAACACAAGAAATGCTGGAAACGTACCGAGTCGGGAAGCTCAGGAACTCATCAATGCCTTACTACATCATAAACCACAAGAGCGTCCGGTGGCTTCCACTATCAAGACATCATTCAAATGGTTTAATGAAAATTAATTTCAGCATGGGTTCTTCAGTCTTAGTCTATTTGATGTAGTTATTGTAAGAAGAGTGTAAATAGCAGTATTTTCGTCGCAAAGAAAAAATCCGAAAGGATTGGACCGACGTACGTACTGACGGGAAAGAGTGAGCGCGTAAGCCGTAAGCAGCTTCCCTGATAGACACAAAGAAAGTCCCCAGCATTGAATCAAGCCATATAAAAATATTTTGATGGCATGAGCGCTCCGGGAACTCCCCAGAGAAGGAGAGAAAGAGGAGCCATGGCTTCGATTGGCGGTGATGCTTCTTCTGCTGCTGTGCAAACTTCAGTGCGAAGTCCAGGCGGTAGAATGAGCGAGCCTCTAGCAAGTTTTGGGGGAAATATGGATGTTAATGCTGTGCTCAGCTCTATGCAGCGTCGAAATGGCGAAGCATTGAATCCCCGCCAAGGTTCGGTTCGTAGTGGGTCCCAGGATCTGCCGGTCTCATCTGTTTCCGCTGGAATAGGTAGCCATCTGAAGCAAGAACAAAACCAGTTGAGTAGCATAGGACCAGATTCTGATACCAACGTAACTGCAAACAAGAGCACTACGAGTCACAAACCCGAAGCTCCTAATTTCGACACTATGTTTGCCGAAACGGGACCCGGTTCTGTCCTCAGTACGGGGCTGGGAGTCACGCAGAGAAGCAATAGTATTGCGGGAAATACCTCGCTCAAGCGTGGTGGAAGCAGTGGGGACCTTCAGAAGAGGCATGACCGTCGTAAGACGTCGACCAGCGGAGCAAAATCGTCCAGTGTAATCACTGACGCTAATGAAACTGATGATTTGAGTAGTGCCACAAAAAGCATGGGCTTCATGCATGCAGAACTGTTACTTAAATGTCTCATTCCGCCACTACTGGTAATGTTGACTTTCGGGGGTAAACCCACTCTACTGATAATGTGCTTGGGTGTCCTCTTGATGCACACCCTTGATATGCTCGGTTCAGTGGAAGGGTCGGTTGTGGTTTCCATTTGTTTACTTGTCACCATGTGGTGCTCCTTGTTATGGGGAGCAAGGCTGCTGCTAGATGAATCCATGTTGAACTTCTGTCTTCTTATCGTTATGGGTGCCATCCTGCTGTACACGCTGGTATGCGTCCTGTCGCAATATAAATCAATATTGTATGATTTTCATGATGCTTTCAATTACATGGAGCACGTTATATTCATGACGTTACCACTTTATGGAAGTGCTTTGGTGACTTGGTTCATTTCCATTGAATTCGGTGGAGTTTCAAGTACCAACAGTATTTCCTTCAGTGCTCAAATGGCTCAGCCACACCTTGTTTTTGCAATTGTTTATTATTCCTATTTATATTTCTTAGCTGCACCTAGGGTTTCAAGTGCAAGAACTAGTTTTCTCCGCCCTAAGAGTAACAAGAGCAGCAGAGAAGATTTGAGAGCCGCGGCGTCGAAAGGCAAGAATCTAAACGGCACAAGTGCTGTGACAAATGTATTGTACCAACAAGAAGAACTCACCGTGAAATATACTCTGCCTTCTACTGCTATTCAAGTCGCAGTATATTGCTTGCCGTTGATCATATGCCCTCTGATGTACTGTTCGGCAAATTATTGGACCGTCCATAACTATTTCTACCCTGATTCTTTGGCAAGCATTACAACGAGAGGTCGTGCATCTCATGTAGGTATCAGTGTATTAAAAGATTGGGCTTTCGGTAAACTCGCTGGTGCGATCGGTTCCGTTGTTTTTCCACTAATTCTGAGTGTTTGTACTGTAGAGGACCATTTCGATACTTATTGGGCTTACTGGTATACTGAAAATGCAGTCATTTGGTCTTCTAGTAAGAATAATACTGTGTCTAGCTCCACAGATAAACCCACCCCACCACTGGCACACACAGGCCTTGGAACAACATTACACCAAGCAGTGAAAACAGCGATGGATATTATCAAAATGTTCGGTTTAGTATGCTTGTTCTTTACTTTAGAAACACATCCCGTTTTGAATGACCTCAAGGGTTACAGTGGTATGGGTGAAACCCGAGCAAGTCTCTTGTTGTTGAGTATCTGTCTCTTTGTCGGAATGGCACTGTTACAGCATAGGCGTGGCTATTTCGCGCAGAAAAATGCCATTTTTCTTAGTGTATTTGCTACGAATATTGTTGATAAGGTGACAGATCTTTCCGGCAGATCAGGCCTGACAATCAGCACCAGCGATACCATCAGTTTTCAACGCAAAGTTTGGGCATTTTTACATGGTCCATTCCTGCCCCGAACGTTTGTGACTATATGCTTAAGTGTGGCTGCTATGCTAATGGGGAAATTACTGCGTCTGTCCTATACTGCATATCCTTTGATTTTTGCTTGCGTTTTTGGATGTAGTGAGTACTACCAACGCTTGAAGAATATCAAGACTCGAGGAATGCCTACAGTAAAAAGTTGGCTTTATTGGTTAGGTATCAACGGAATGGTATCACTTGCTGGTACATGCTTATCAGTTGCAGTCCTACTATTCTGTCAGCAAACAATTTACTACTTGGCATTCCAGTTCAAGTGGTTCTCAGTGTATGGCTCACCGGATCGAGGAGAAAATGTGTCTGAAATATTCACTTCTGCGGGTAAATCGGTACACGTCGATTCTCTTGGAGTTGATATTCTGGAGGGTATACTATATTCTCTCGGTGTCATTCGCAGTCCAACTGCAGGCAACGCCAATGGGGATGACGAATTCGCCGCTGATGAAGGGGGTGGTATTGGAATCCTAGTCTTTTCACAACTTGTCGCCTGGTGCTTCTGCCAAGCTGTCAGCACTCCTACTTTTGTTGCTGTGACGGGAAATGACGAATTCGGAGATAAAGCGTCTTCTCCTTGGTCTAGTAATGACAAAAATGGCGATGAAGCGGAGGAAATTACTCCAGAAGGTTGTATTGCCCATATGGCCGGTCAAGTTGATAATCGAGACGTTGCAAGCAGGGGAATGATGTGGGCACTTCGTCTATTCAGCATTTTTTTCACTTTATTCAATATCGTTATTGTCATTCTGGAGTTACTTGTACGTGAACAGCATTGGAGCAAATATGGACTGGCTGCGGATATTGTCTATCCCTCCCCTTGTATGTTCTTCACTAGCGCAATAACAATTGCAGCTGTAGTTCATCTAACAAGACTGCGGAGATCGGATATGAATACCTTATTTTTCAACAGTGTTTTACATCTTTTGAAACTACTGCATTTTGTCGGCTTTCCTACTTTGGGTATTGTGACGGTCATCTTTAGTTTTTGTACCTTGACCTATCCTTTTTTCGCCTATTACTTTTCAACTATGTGTAACACAATGAAAATAGGTGCTAGTTACGATTCTGCGGAAATTTCTGCTGAAGAAAAAAACAAATTGCAAAAGCTTGGTGTGAAAGTTCCCAAACAGAAGAAGATTGGAGTTTTTTTGTTGTTATTCTACTTTGTTTCAGGAACTTTTGGTATCTTTTTGGCTAGATGCAACATAGCTCATTTTGCTTTGGTTTCTCTTTTCAGTCGTGAAGTAACCTCCATTCAGACGGACACAGGATGTATATCTATCTGGTGTTTGTTTATGATTGCACTACTTCATACATATATACGTCGTAAGAGTTCGGCTGCTAGACATTTACAGTCTATTCTTCTCGTACTGGGTGTGTTATGTGCACTTCTCTCAGCCGGAGTGTTTGGTCCAGTGGCATTCAGGATTGATACTCAATCCAGTACATTCCTAGTAGTGGAAACCCATCAAGAAGTGGCTGATGCTGTTGGGTACAATAGCGTGGATAGAACAGGACTATACTGTATGCTTTGCATTGTTCTTGCTCTCTTTGCAGGATCTGGTGTGATAAACATTCGCAGCAGCAGTCAGCGTATTGTATTTGCATTGCTATTTTCTTATGCATCTGCTCAAATGCTTCTCTGGTGGGCTTTCCCGTTGACATTCAGTAAATATAGCATTCATCATGATTTCTGGCAATTTCCTTCCCTTTTCAGCCACGGGTACACCATTCTCGCAACATGTTCTTCCCTACTTGTGGTGCTCCGACTGGTTCCCACACTGACCTCCACCACAGGTTCCGGAGCAGCTATTAGCATTTCCAGTGCAACTCGCAAGATTGCCAAAGAATATGCACCAACATTATACATTTTGCAGTCAGTGTTGCCTCTTTTTGGCCTCTTCTATGCCACGTTTTACTCTGAAAGACATGTTCATGAAACACTCGTGCGCAGCGTTGTTTTTGTAGCTGCAGTTGGCTCCGGTATTCAAGGAGCGGCTATACGAATTTGTGAGCTCGTAATTGAAGTAAGTGATGCACGCACAGGTACTGGTACAGCAAATGCAGCAGGTGCTGCATCTCTTGACTCTGCTTCTCAAAAAGCAGATGTTGGTGCCTCAATAGCCACTTTGTGTCTGCAATGCGCTTCGCAGTGCATTGTTTGGTCTATATTGCTGACCATTTTGTCATCACAGCTTGTCCTGAATGCTGATATTTCGGTTCCGATTGCTTCCTTGACGCTGCTGTACACACAGAAACGATTGATCTCAACTGGTTTTGGGTTCTTCCCTATTGGCATTGAAAATGGTTCGCATGTTCATCACCCTCTAATGCATTCGGCCTTTATTAGCGCTTTGTGGTGGATACTGCAAGGCCTTTATGCTCTATTTATCCATGGAATGATGCATGATTCTAGGAATATACCGCATCAGTTCAATCATCACCATTTGATCCATTCTCTGTTCAGTCAAAGTGATTGCATAAGCTTCTGGTTGAACGACGAGCGCTGGATCCCAGTCGTGAACCTTGTACTACTGCTCGTGCCTATACCTGGTATATACATGGCATATCGCCACAACAAGTCTGATAGTGAAGATTTAACTTTCATTATGGCGTGCTTAAGCTGTGTCGGAGCCATCGCTTCACATTCAAACTCCATTCGTTTGCTGTCATCCCTAGGTGTTGTCCTAGGTGTATGGAGATCCCGTCAAATTGCCGCCATCAACAGAACCAGTAGCAAACTAATTTAAACACTTTTTGTAAATTTGTGAGATTGCTATAAGAAGAGAAGCTCTGAAGAAAAAGAGAATACTTTTTTACTGGGACTCAACGTACCTGTTGACCTGTTGGTGGGCATATTCGTTGAAATGAATGTGTTTATCAAGAGAAAAGGTCCCTTTTCTGAGGATTTTCGGATTTGATTATTTTATTATATTTTATTCTTTCGCCCCCGAACAACGGAGAGTCTGCTTAATTAATTCTCAAGGATGCTATTCAAGGTGGAGGAGGGTCTCATTGCCTTTTCGGCCTTAGCATCATCGAGCCTGTAGTAACCACCGATATCCTGTTTCTCACCCTGGCAGGTCTTCAACTCTTCAACAATAGCGGATCGGCTCGACTTCAAGGTTGCAGCCAAGTCTGCATATGCTGGGTCTTCTTGTGCCATAAAATCCGCCCAATATAAACCGAGGTAGAAGTTGGAGGCACGGTTGTCGGGCTCGTTAACCTTGCGGCTAGGGCTCTTGCGGTTATCCAGAAGACGGCCAATAGCCTTGTTAAGAGCACTGCTTAACTTGGTGGAACGATCGTTGCCTGTAGACTCACCTAGATGTTCCAGTGAAACAGCCAGGGCAAGATATTCTCCGAGAGAATCCCAACGCAAATGACCTTCTTTGACGAATTGTTGCACGTGTTTGGGGGCAGATCCACCTGCACCAGTCTCAAACATACCACCTCCGTTGAGAAGAGGTACAATGGAAAGCATCTTGGCGGAGGTTCCCAGTTCTAGAATGGGGAACATGTCAGTCAGGTAATCACGGAGGACGTTACCAGTGACAGAGATGGTGTTCTTTCCAGCCACAGCACGCTCCATAGAGATACGCACTGCTTCCACAGGTGCATGAATGGAAATATCCAAACCATTAGTGTCATGGTCCTTCAAGTAAGTGTTGACTTTCTCGATCATGGATTGATCATGAGCACGATTAGAGTCCAACCAGAAGATAGCAGGGTCGCCGGTAGCACGGCTACGTCTTACAGCAAGCTTGACCCAATCGCGAATGGGCAAGTCCTTCGTTTGTGCCATTCTCCAGATATCACCAACTTCAACATCATGCTCGAAGATGACCTCTCCAGTTGCCTTGTTCTTGACAGTCATGGTTCCAGCCTCTTCAAGGATAAAAGTCTTATCGTGTGAACCATATTCCTCAGCTTTTTGCGCCATCAGACCAACATTAGGAACGTTACCCATAGTAGAAACGTCGAATTGGCCATTCTCCTTGGTAAACTTGACAATCTCGTTATAAAATGGAGCGTAATTGCGATCAGGAATCAAGCATTTAGTATCTTCAAGGGCATCATCTTTGTTCCACATTTTTCCACTGTCGCGAATCACGCAAGGCATGGAAGCGTCCACGATGACATCAGAGGGCACGTGGAGGTTAGTAATACCACGACTAGAATCAACCATAGCTAGTCTAGGGCGGTGATTGTACACATCAGCAAGATCTTGCTCAATGGCAGCACGCTGGTCAGCTGGCAAGGTTTGGATTTTGTCGTAGACATCACCAATGCCGTTATTCAAGTTCACCTTTAAATCCTTCAAAACAGCGGCATTCTTCTCCAAAGCTTCCTTGTAGAACACCTCGACACACTTGCCAAACACGACAGGGTCAGAGATCTTCATCATAGTTGCTTTCATATGCAATGACAACATGATATCTTGATCCTTGGCGGCGTCGATCTCTTTCTCGAAAAAGGCGGTCAGGTGCTTATTGGACATTCTGGATGCATCAATGACCTCGCCGGCTAGAAGAGGGGTGCTCTCTTTCATCATCTTGGTACCGTTTGCAGTCACAAGCTCAATCGAGACATCTCCATCTTCCTTCATGACGTAGCTTTTCTCGGATCCGTAGAAGTCACCTTCTTCCATGTGTGCGACGTGGGTCTTGGAATCCTTAGACCAGGCACCCATCTTGTGCGGGTTCTTCTGTGCATAGTCCTTCACAGGCTGTGCAACGCGACGATCGGAGTTACCTTCGCGAAGCACAGGGTTCACTGCAGAACCAAGCACTTTGGCGTACCTCGCTCTGACCTCGTTGTCTTCTGCCGAGTCTCCACTTGGGTACAACGGTATGTTGTAGCCCTTCTCGCGAAGCTCACTGATGGCTTCGTTGAGCTGAGGGAGTGAAGCACTGATGTTAGGAAGCTTGATAATGTTCGCTTGCGGGGTCTTGGCCATCTCACCTGCGAATCGAGAGCGATTGGGAAGAAAAGAATTATCGAAGATGTTGCACGTGAATGGTTAGAAAATGGTCGCTAATGAATAAGAGGATATAATTTCACTGATAACAGCACATACCTAGCTTAGTAAGCTCGTCGTCAATTCTCTGCTCCTCAGTCAGAAGCTCAGGGAACTGACAGATGATACGTCCACTTAAACTGATGTCACTCTTGACAACATCGATACCAGCAATGCTTACCATCTTCTTTATGATCGGAAGCAACGAGTATGTGGCAAGATTGGGAGCCTCATCCGTCTCGGTGTAGATGATGGTAGGCTTTGCTGAGAAGGTCCTAGTTGCAAGACGAGGGGTGCTCGCAACGCGACCAAAGCGGGAAGCAGCTCTCAACATGGTAAATACAGGTAGAAAGTAAGCAAGAAACTGGGTTACGAAAGAATAAACTAAAGGTTGTTACTCCTTTTCGCAGTTATCCGTGAATGATTGGGCGACGAATCTTTCGAGAAACCAACCAGAAATTTGGAGGATATAAACAGAACATTTTTAATATGATACCATGCCCATCGAAAATATCGAAGTCGTGACTCAGAGCCCTTTATCGACAGCTGGCCTTGATTCGAGTTATTTGTCATAGCTGCGTATTCATCCACATTTCCATAAAAAAATCGCAGAAAATAACACCAAAAATCTGTGAATTTATTATGAAAATCATTATTTTATTGATCGTTTGTATCATGTCTCTTGCTAGAGCTGATGATTCCCCATGGTTTTGCCATGGCATCGATTGTCCTGCATTTACCTTTAGTAACAGTACCGCTTCTTCGCTCGAAGTGAGAAACTACCAGTCCAACTTATGGTCTAGTACTGATATCAAAGGCACTTCCCTGGATGATGCTATGGACGAAGGCTTCGATAAGCTTTTCCAATACATTAGCGGCGCCAACGAGGGACAGGTGAAGATTCCTATGACTGCACCAGTTCTAGTGAAAGTTTTACCCGGTGCTGGGCCCAATTGTGAAAGCACTTTCACCGTGTCGTTTTTCGTACCCTTCGACTACCAAACGAGTGCAGGTCCGCCATCACCCTCAGATCCGACTGTCTACACACAACGTATTGATGCTATGAATGTTGCCGTAAGCGAATTCGGCGGATTCGCCAAAAGTAAAGAAATCATCGCGAAAGCTGCTCAACTCTCTAGTGAAGTTGAAGCTAGTGCTGATGTCAAAGAAGATACAGGCAGCCTCAGCGAAGGCAGTTGGTTTTTCGCCGGTTATGACCCTCCTTTTAGGGTCTCGAACCGACACAATGAAGTATGGATTAAACTTGAAAAATAAGCAAATGAATATGAATATCACTTTCTGTCCCTCTGTTCTGTTCTTAAAAAAACTTCTTTTACAAAAAATTTAAATTCTTCATTTCTAATTGTTTTGAGGCATATTCTTGCAGTTGTTTATTGACTAACGCGGCGTGAGACGAGTCATCTATGCCTGCAATTTTCTCTGCAATCAGGCGGGCTGCACTGAAAAGACCGTAAAGTGCGTGAGTGTTCACCTCCGGCCCCTGCCGCTCGAGTGAAAGAGTGTAATGCTTTCGGGACAGAAGCAAATAATCTAGTGCAGTGAGTTGACCACTTCCTTTGTGGATGGCGCTATTTGCCCCAGCCCATAGCCCATCCTTGATCGTTTCACTACTGCTGCCGCTGCTGCTGCTGCTGCTGCTGCTGCTGCCTATGGTATAATAGACATCGGCCAGGCGTGCATGGTTGGAAGCGATGCTTCCATCTATCATTATAATCTCTTCGCAGCAATAGGCCGCCGCTTCGTAATCCCCTTGATTGGCGTATAACTCATATAACTCATACCAACAGGAACCATCTGAGCTATACGTCCTTAAAATCTCGTGTAAAGTCTCCACAGCTTTTCGAATATTCCTCATTTGGCGATAGCAGCATACTTTCCGTTTCATGATCGATATATTAGAAATATCCTTTTTTTGCAAAGCATTGTATTTCGTTAATGCCTTCTCATATTCACCAGTCAGTTCCAAGTACCGACCACTGAGGATGTCAACACGTATGCTTTCAGGGAAATTTTTCAGGAGTTCTTCGAGGCATATTTTCGCTAATGAGACATCTCCTATCTCCGCTGCTGCATTAAATAACGCTTCGTGAATCAAATTGCTGTCCACGCCACAGGAGCTGCCACTCTTGAGCGCCGCCAACCCTTTAATTATCATAATATCAGGTCTCGCTAATTTCTTCTTCTTGTACTCATCAAAGAACTCTTTGAAGTTCTTTCCGTTCAAATTTTCGGGAATAGCGGTAGAAGCCGTGGGGCTTTCCAATAAATAAGTGAAATTCATTGATGTTTCTACCTTCTTCGCCTAGATTTTCCTTTACGTACTTCCTTGCTTTCAATTCAGAGCTTGAGCCTTTCCAACGGAGATTGCAGGTAGTGATTAATGAGCCAGAATCTCTTGCATGGAAGGAAGTTGATGAGACTCGTGTGAGAGAACCCAAGAGCTCCCTTAAATAAAACCTAGGAAAAGAAGAAGAAAACTCGTCCACATAATTCGGCCATTTAATTCGGCCATATCTCGACACAGTAAACTTGTTAGTAACTAAAACTGTTTCAATATGTAATTCGAACACACAATAAAATACTTTGCATATACTTTTTAATTGTTAACGCTACCAGCAAGCCCCCACACCCCTTATAGCCGGGGGAAACGAAACGAAAGCAGAGACCTCAGCGCGTAGTGATGCGGGGCAAGAGCGGAAACATCAAGCCCAAGACACTCTCTATCGAAGCCGCTTTCTTTTGGGAGATGAAAACTCTCCGTTTTCTACTTCTCCTCTTTTGGAATTTGTCACCATGTTTTCATGAGTCTTTTCGCCTACATCTACTTGTACATCTCGTAACATCTCAATGGCTCGTTGACGAATATCCGAGACTTCTCCTACTCTTCCTGTTTCTTCTCCTTCTCCTTCTCCTTCTCCTTCTCCTTCTCCTTCTCCTCCTCCTTCCCCTTCTCCTTCTTCTTCCGAAGAAGAAGTTTGAAGTATGTGTTCGGCCCAGGACACACAGAAGTCAACTTGACTGGCCACACTAGTAGATGATAATTTCACCTTCCTAAGAAACAGGCAACCGCTTTGTCTTGCTTTGCCAATTACATCTAATGCGAATAAATTGTTTGCATCGAAAGTTTTGGGTGACTTGCCACCTTCAGACCAGTCAACGAATGTCAGAGCCCTACATGCTATATTAATGCTTTCATTACTTGTTTCATTACTTGTAGCTGCAATCTTCATCGCATTTTCTTCAGTTTTTTTTTTTGAACTAGACTTTGATTTCTGTGAAGTCGTTGATGTATACTGGTTTAATGCGTATCCATCAGAGGTCGCACCTGTGCCTCGAATGTAACCCAATATTGCCAGGCAACATGGGATGTACATCTCATCACTGGCCCGAACTTTATTGAATAGCTGCAATATCATAGACCGCTTGGTTGCAGTGCTTTCATAATCAGCTTTTGAAATACTAAGAATAGGCAATTTTTTTGCGGGCAGTCCATCGTCAACTCCAGGACTTGCAACTGCAACTGGGTCTTTAGTTCTGAGGGTAGCAGCACCTGAATCAATATCCTCTTCACTTCTACTTCTACCGTTAGAGGTATCTTCTAGCATGTGAACTTTTCTGGGCAAATTCAAGATCTCCAGAGCATGCAGACGTGACAGCAGAACCCATTGGTCAGCCTTGTACAAGGACTTGGAAGGGAGAACATCTTTGAGAACACTGAATTGCAGCTGCTGCGCGTAACCGTTGGTAGCTCGGTTAGTGAAGCGCATCCAGGACTGATTTGATACTTGTTTACCAACAGCAAGTGTTGCAGACTTTTCGCTTTCCACGGTCACGTGACATACACCAACATCTGCAAGGAATCGCTCCAAGGTGGTAATCGGGATGCACGATTCCGAGACGTAGCAAAAGTGACTACTTGGTTGATGATTGCTAAACTCGTGATTTACTGCCTCATTCAGCAGGCGTACCATGGTATCAGTCAATTCAACACTTCCCCACTCGGGCTTGAGCTGGAAGCTGCGACATAGATGTCTGCGCACCCAAGCACTGCGCACTCGATCTGGATATTTGGCATGTATTATTATCCGAACAAACTTGTCTAGACCTTTCTTGCTACTTTCCAGCCATATCCTCCAAATAGCTTCAAATGGAAGTGCATCAATGATCATAAACATTAAGGTAACACCATTTGGTGTAGTATCTAGCACTGGGACTTCTGAGATATTCGAAGTAGATTCCACGCGCACTTGCTCCAGCTTATCATGAAGAGGGTGCTTGTATGGCACTTTTACTGGGGGCGGATTTGCTGCTGCACGGGCTGCTTCCGCGCTTTTCTTCTTATACCCTGCTAAAGATGCGAGGAAGGACATCTCTGCCCCTTCACGCCTCTCTAGAGTGTTAACCTCCTATTCCAAAGAACGTGCGGACTTAAAATCTTCTCTTTTTAAAAAAAATGGCAAAATTCTTAATTACCTTCTTATTCTCGTTGAAACTTTATTTCTCAGTGATGAATGATGCAGATATGGCTTTTGGCTTTTGCGGTGGGGCGGCGTGCGAGAATCGTACAACGTACGTGTATATTTTTGTGCCTACGAGACTACTACCAGCTCAGTTGGCTGATACTTGAAGCAGATGGGAGTCAGATATAATTATTTTCATTACTACAAATTATTTCACAAAGCAAAAGATACGAGGTAACACCTGGAGCACAAGGCACCACCATCGTACATCGTACACACATGCACAAATCAGTATTCGTGCTTTATTGTGATCCTTTTATCCTCATTTCTAGCGACAGAAAACCCACGATTGTACTTGTGCATGGCAACAACTGTTTCAGGAACCTGCAGTGATGGGAAAGGGGACAGAACATGCATAATCAAAAATGGAAATATGCGACGTTAGAGAGAGTTGACGATTGACGATCTGCTAATTTTTGGATCTAACAGATTAGGGTAGCAATATCTCACAGATTAGGGAAGCACAGTATGCTTTAACAGCAGAAGCAGATGCACAATACAAGAATACAAAGCAAAGTATTGTAACTTACCCTATTCAATCGACAAAAGTTTTTATCAATTGCATAATCAAATGTCATATTCTCGTAAATATTTTCAGGCAACTCAGGTGTTCGTTCTGCAACAATGTCAAATATGTACGAAGCGAATTTATCCTTTATTACCCCATCATCATTTTTCTCCGGAGGTAATAATGCGCGATTCACTTTCATAGAACATTCTAAAAAGTCAAGAAATTCCTCTGGCATCTTCACACCATCGTGAAAAATGTGGGTGATATATTTCTGTAAATGAATCGACAAATAGATAGCTTCCA
>JACLAC010026443.1_pt1 | contig 18508 bp, 15 predicted proteins | sample 8027881 | NCBI WGS metagenome assembly JACLAC01 (sample SAMN15725517, study PRJNA655200) | protist metagenome | isolation source: fluorescence activated cell sorting (FACS) single amplified genomes of... | place: Spain: Blaines Bay Microbial Observatory, Mediterranean Sea | collected 2016-01-19 | reverse complement strand
GAAATGTCGCTGACATTTAGATTTTGAAGACCAAGCTCTTTTAAATTTTCTATTTTGGCTAATGATTCTAAAAGTGTCTGAGGATCAGATACCATATTGCTTCCGATAAAGAGGTTTTCTATTTTTGGTAATGAATAAACAACGGAAAAATCAGAAATTTTATTTTTTTCTAAGCCTAATTTCTGAATATTTTTTAGATTAGATATAGGATCAATATTAGAAATCTGATTTGCAAAAAAGGAAAGTCGAGATAGGTTGGTACAATGTTCAATACCAGTCAAATCGACAATCTCTCCTCGACCTCTCCCGTCATAATCCAACTCCTCCAATTTCTCCAAATCTTCTTTCTTCAGTAGTTCAGTTGGAATTCCTAAAGCATCTCTAATTGCCTTCTCTAAATTGGCATCTTTGAACAGTACTACACCTTCAGGCATGTCATACCAGACTTTAAGACCTCTCGACTCCAATATGGGTATGTGGTCTAGTAATGCTTCTTTACCTAGAGGATTATCGCTAAGACTTATGGAGTGATAGTCTTCAATATGTTCTATCCAAGTGTTATCGACCAATGGTTTAATATCACTTATTTTGTTATGGGCGAGACGTACACTAGAAAGGAATTTTAGGCTAGCAAGTACTGAAATGTTGTTTATTTGATTTCCCGATGCATTAAAGACTTCTAGATTTTTCAGATTAGCAATAGGCGATATATCAACGATATTTTCATTAGAAAGATCCAGTTCTTGAAGTGAAATTAGCTTGGAGATTGGATTTAAATCAGATATGGAACCCACCCATGATTCATCATCACTGTCTCTTTTTCGATTATTAAAACCAAGCCTTAGTTTCGTTAAACTTGTAAGGTTAGCTATTGGTGCCAAACTTTCATCAGTCAGTTTGTTTCCATATAATTGCAGTGTTCTTAGGTTCGGTAAATTTGCGAGAGCTGTGATTTCTCTAATTCTATTACCATCAAGGTTTAGGTACTCCAACTTTCTTAATTTAGACAATGGGCTAACATCAGTAATTCTGTTATCCCGTATATCGATACTTTTAAGATTAATTAAATTTGATATTGGAGTTAGATCTCTAGTTTTGCCACCATTGATTACAATTCTCCACAAGTCAGTACAATGCTCAACTCCAGTTAAATCCACAATAGCTGAGTTTTTATCCATCATTAGAGCTCCTATAGTTTCTAATTCTTCTGTCGTGATAGCATCTCCTTCTTTTTTATTTAGCGTTTTCTCAAAGTGTTTTCTTAGCGTTGGATCAGGAATCTCAACAACCTCTCCCGACACAAGACCAGCAGCCAAAACAACCAGCAAAAGTAATACGGAGATACGTTTCATTTCAATCACCTTCAGTCTTAAATTAATCACCTAAATCTTAGAGAGCATTATTTGTTATTTATAAATCCAGCTCAACAAGTTGAATCTTGTATTTGTTAACGGAATTTTTAACAGCAGTAAAATTGGGCGCATTCTATCATACACCAAAAATATCGGCAATAAGGCGGAAATTTAGCGGCAATTTTAATTCAGAGATGGAAGTAAAGGCTGATTTAGAGGGATATTTCAGTTTTCTGTAAGATTCTCGTTTTTATCATGCTTTAAAGTTCCTTGCCTGTCTATGTTGATAATGCAGGTGCAGAATACAACATAACCTGGCAATTGAAATAGTAGAATCAAATTTAAACCCAGGTAAAAAACAAATTAGATTCATAAATGTAGTAGTTAATCTTCAGGATAGGTTAGGTACTGGAGAGATATCAGTAGTTACATTTAATAATCAATATGATTTACAAATTACTCTAATTTTGATTCGGTTCAATAGTTCTGTAGGATTTACCCTAAGTTAACTTATTTTTCCTGTCTTTGTACTTTCTACCCAACAGATTCAACTTCCTCATAGAGATCATTTTAAGTGCCTTTTCAATCAATTTGAAAGGCACATCTCTGACTAGGAAAAATTACTTTACTGTTAAAATAATTGTCATTTTTTGCTAAAGTTTTAGAGGTTCCTGTCGACACTATGTATTATAACAGTTAATGATTTAACCCATAATCACCTGTTAACATAATAGTAAATTTTAATCTTAAGTTTTAACTCTTTTGGGAGGTCTTATTTGTAGTGTTTCAAGCGTCTTAACCTCAATTTAATCTCATTTTGGAACTAACAAGATAATCTGCTTGGGATTTCAGATAATTGCCCAAGTTACCAATAAGGAAATTGCAAAATGAACTATGATTCTTCTTTCGATCCCTCTCTTTCTACCAATATTCTTGATCCTTCTTCCTTTCAAGATCAAGACCAGCTTCGTCAACACCTCCTGCCAACTCTTAAAAATTGGTTCACTTCAGATCAACGACAAGTTCATGTTCTAGCTATTACTCCTGGTGGGGGTAAAACTTATACTACTGCTCAAGCTCTAGTTGAATCTTGCCACGAAAATCCAGGGTTTGTCGGTATGCTAGCTATACATACCAAGAAACGTATCAAACAAGAATTAGAATCCATCAAGCAAATCAAACAACAACTGGAATCTGTTGGAGATAAACCTAATGTTGAGATCATTACCATTTTAGGTAAGGATAAAAACCAATCATCTGGTTATTGTCGGAATTATTTTGAGGCTAATAGATTGGATATGGCTGGTTTTTCGGCTAAGAATCTTTTGTGTCAATCCAGATGTGAATTTCGTCAAGAGTGTTTAGCTGATGGATACTTGTCTCAATTTGAATTGCCACTAGATGATCAAAGTCGAATTTATGTTACTACCCATCAATCAGCTAAAAATTGGGCAGAATTTTTTCGTCCTAATGTGATTGTGTTTGATGAATATCCAATTGGAATTAATCTGAATCAAAATGAATTAACTGAGAAGGATCTAACTGATTATCGAAATTCTGTCAAACAACTAAATGGGCAGAATTTTAATTTAGTTCTCATTTTTCTTAAAGTTCTGCAGAAAATGCTCAAAAAACATAATCAGATAGAATCTAATAGAAGTTTCCTTAGAGATCAACAAGTGAGACAATTATTCTCGGATTATTTGAGCAAGAAGTATAGTGATCAAGTAAAAGATTCATTTTTTAATGACTCTTATCAATGGAGAAATCAACTACAGACATGCCAAAGGATCTTTCTACATCAGAATAATCCTGCTTTTACTAAATCTAAAACTATATTAGATGTTTTTGAGACTATGCAAGAAGTTGATTTCCAGTCTTTAGTAACAGAAATGACATTGATCAAGAAATGGGAAGATTGGAAATCTAATGTAACTAAAATCCAATTAAATCATCATCATAATTGGTTAGGTTATTTAGCGGAACAGACTAAAATCCTAATCTTAGATGCTTATGCTGAGAAATCAACCTATGGTAATTATTTTCTGGCAGAAGGTATTGACTATCATCAATTTGAGGTAAAAACAGATCTACATACAACTCACATTATCAGAAATACTGGTAAAGCTAGACTGAAGAAAATGAAAGCTAGAGAAATAAAGTCAATTTTCATCAAACTTTTTCAACAGTTTGAGTTTGAATCAGTATTAGTTTATACCTACAAAAATCAATTAGATAAAGTTGAAAAGGCAATCCAATCAATTAATTCTGATATTAAAATTGAATACGATTATTTTTTTAATGGTCGTGGTACTAATCAATATCAAGATTGTCAAGCAGTAGTTATTTTTGGTTCTGCTTATCCTGATATTGATGAATTAATTGCTAAGGAGAATGCCAAAAATCCTGTAGTACCAATTAGGAAAGATCAAGTTAATGGTGTTTATCAAGATACTCGATTAATTCAAGCTATTAAAGAAACACAACATCATGAAATCAAACAATGTATTCATCGTGTTAGACCAATTAATCACTTTAGACAAGCATTTTTGTTGTGTTCTGATTTTTGTATTGATGGTTTAGAAATCAATCAAAAAATACCAACTAAAGAATGGTCTGGTGAAGCTTTATCAACCGAAAGATTAAATGATTACCAAAGATATTCTGAATTAGTTGAAGATGTAGTAGAAGAACTTGGATTTTATACAGCTTATTTTCAATCCAATCTACAACTAATCAAACAACTGATTAAAGATGAGGAAATAATCAATAACATGGAAAAATTAATTCAAACTTCTAAATATGGTAAATCATTTTCAGTTGGTAAAGGTGGAGGAAAATATAGAAAAGATTTAAAACAGATAGCAGATAATCTGAATTTAGAACCAGCTAAAATGAAGATTTATGATAATAAGAAATGTAAATCTTGGGTAAATATTTACTCTCAAGTTCCAGCTAAAGATAAATTATTGGAACTTTCAACTAACCAAATCTTTTAGTTAGATAAGAATTAATAAACTGACTTTAGCGATTTCACGGATGTCTAATATAAATATATATAAGGTGTTCGTGAAATCGTTTTCATTCTCAGATTATTAAGAGCAATTTAGTTTAGCTTAATTGTTGATTAGAATCCTATGATCCTCTGCCAGATCTATATTAGTTCTGCATTTGCTTGGATTAATATAGAACATGGCAGGGGATGAACCATTTGATTTTATGATATTAGACCTCCATTACTAGACTAAAAAGTAAAAAACTGTTACCTGCAAAAGATTTATTCATAATCAGTAGGTACATGCATATTTTTTTATGTGCTTTGCAGGGTTTTGAAGAAAATGACATCAGAACAAGCATGGAAGAAGTATTACCAATGACTGATGAAGAAGAATTTGAATACTTTAAGACTCTTGTAGATCTTGAAGAAATAATGGAGGTTTAAGTGAATCAATTAACGAAAACAAATAATAACAACTTTGAATTGAATGACTCTTTAATAGAAAAGTTCCTTTCCTCTGCAGGAAGGGAACTTATTGTACTGAAATATGATGGATATAATTGGTACAACAGGAAACAACTAGCAGAAGTATATGGTTACAAACAACCATCAAGAAAAATGTTTGTAAATATGGATAAAGAAGACTTTCATTACATCACATTATGTAAAGACAAACTTATTTATCGAAATTCTATCTTAGGATTAAGAGATGTAATAAAACTTTTGGGTGAGAGCGGTAGAAGTTTTCTCACGCCCAAAACTAATTTTTCTGTTTGGGTAAGGGAAGATACATTAATTAAATTTTCTCAACGAGCGAATCTTGAACAGATGGGTGGAGATGGTCAAAAGATTTTAGACATTCTTTTAGCTGATCAAAAACCTGAAAAGAAAGTAGAGAAGAAAGAGAATTCGTTACAACAATTACTAAGAAGTGAAGTTGAAGCATTACAATTGGGTAGTGAATTTAGAAAGTGGTATTTAGATAAGGTTGAACAATCTCCTTATTTGAAACGAATGAATTACAAGAGGAGAAGTCCTAATTGGTTATTATGTTTAATGGGTTTTTATAATTCTTTATCATCTAGGTTTGTTGTAGCATTAGGTAAGAACAGTGCTAAAAAGAGACTAAAGAAAAAGGGAGCATCAAGTAGAATGTTAAATAGTAATCGAGCAATTATAAGGAGTCAACATCCTCCTTCTGGTGATTACTGGACTCTTATTGTTTCTGAATATATGAGACATGTTGATTCTATAATGTTTCTCCCTATTCTTACAATAAAATCCACTTCAATTCAATTTGCTGAAAGGAAAGATTCTAGTAGCTATATCAATAGTTCCTGCCTAATATGAGTTTAGAAACAGGATTAATACTGAAAATACTAAAATAGGTTCCTTAGACCTTATAGAATCGGCAGAATCCAATTCTAGCCATTTTGTAGTTTAAATAGAAATACAAATGTAAATGTTTCCCAAATCTAGTGTTCTACCTTTCAGACCTAAAAACAAATTCAACTTAATAAGCGTATTCAATTTTAAATTAGCTGTTACTCCATAGAATTCAACACATTACGACTAAAACGACACCATATTCACCATTCAAGTTAGGAGATTGAAATGATTGTTGCTATTTATGCTCGTTTTTCCTCGGTAGCTGATCTTGAAAAAACTTCATCTATTGAAGCTCAAATTGAAATGTGTAAACAGAAAGCAATTGAGAATGGTTGGGTCGTTGATGAAAACCATATCTATATTGATCGAGCTGTTTCTGGTTCTACTATCAATCGTCCTGCCTTTCAAAAAATGCTGACTGCTATCGAATCCAACTACTTTCCTAATGTCCTGATAACCAAAGACACCTCTAGATTATTTAGAAATGAAAGAGAAGCAGGATATTATGAATCTTGGATTTGGTCGCAAGGTGTTGAAATTAATTATGTAATTGGACAATCTGGCAATCCTAATCTAGATGATAATGTTTGGTTTAGTGGTCGAATTGGTCATCTAGTAGCAGAATTCTATCGCAGAAAAACAGCTAAGGTTACATTTGCCCATCAAGAAATGAATGCTAAAGCAGGATATTCCAATGGAGGTTCAGCTCCTTTTGGTTATTTGAGGAAAGAAGTCTTTGTTACTGATGAATCAGGAATCGAAAAACGAAAGGTAGTTTATCGATTAGATCCAGAAACTGCTCCTGCTATTAAGATGGCATTTGAACTCTATTTAGCTGGTCGAGGAGGAAAGCATATTGCTGATGTTCTAACTAGTCATGGGTTCAGAAGCAGAAACGACAAACCTATCTCTAAATCCAGCATTCTAAATTGGTTTAGAGTACCTTTTGTTTATGCTGGTTGTAGAGTTTGGAATGTTTCTCATTGGCAGAAAAATGATGCAGGTAAGAAAGTTAATCGTATCTTTCACCCCAGAGAAGAATGGGTCATAATTCCAGATTCTCATCCTGCTATTATCAAGATGGGAGATGCCGAACAAGCCTATCAGAATATGCAAAAGAACAATCCGAACAATCATCGAAGAAGAATGGGGCAAAGAGCCAAATATCTTCTGGCAGGATTAGCTAATTGTGATCATTGTGGACATAACCTACAGATGAAATATAACAGGAGAAATGGAGAAGCCTATTACTGTTGTGGTTATAGAAGATTATCCCAGGCTAATTGTGATAATCGAAGGCACTACAACCAGGATTTAATTGAGGATACAGTGATGGAGATGATGGATGAGTTTTTACTGCAAGAAGGATACATCGAGGATCAATTACAACATCAATTAGAACAGGTTGAGAAACAAAGAGCAGAATCCAAAGCAGAAATTGAACAATTAACAGCAGAGAAGAAAGAAATTGAAAGTAGAATTGATACTAGTTTGGAATTATTAGTGGATGGTAGAGTACCCAAAGAAAGAGTCATCATTAAAATGCAGGAAGATGAGCAGAAATTGAGAGATTTACAGGACAAGATTATCAAGGTAGAAGAAATTAAAGCACCGACAGCAGAGGACTTAGAAGTATTCAGGAATCAGTTGAGAATACAGGTAGAAGGGGAACTTGATATAGATACAAAGAAGTCCGTCTTGAACAGCCTCATTAAAAAATTAAAGGTGGATCAAAACGGACTTCTGGAGATCGACTTTTGTGTCGCTCTCGGTAATACCCCGTACGGGATTTGAACCCGTGTCGCCAGCGTGAAAGGCTGGTGTCCTGGACCAGGCTAGACGAACGGGGCCTACAACGTGAGCCGCACAGGGATCGAACCTGTGACCCTCTGATTAAAAGTCAGATGCTCTACCAACTGAGCTAGCGGCTCCCAAGACCGTACAATGATACTAAAAACAACCCCAGATGTCAACCTAAAAACTATCGTCAATAGTCAATGTTTGTCGGCGTTTGGGACCGACAGAGATGACTGAAACCGGCACCTTTAGAAATTTAGAAATATAGTCAATATAGTCCTGTGCAGCTGAGGGAAGGTCGTCGTACTTTTGTGCTTCAGACGTTTGTTGTTTCCATCCAGGCAAGGTTTCGTAAACCGGAACACATTCGTCTAAGATACTTAGACTACTTGGAAATGACGATAATAACTTTCCGTTTCTTTCGTAGCCAATGCAAACCTGAATTTCAGCTAGACTATCCAGAACATCTATCTTGGTCAAAACTAAGTCAGTGAATCCATTAAGATTGGTAGCATAGCGAAGAGCAAACAAGTCTTGCCAGCCACAGCGACGGGGTCGACCTGTCGTGGCACCAAACTCAGCACCAATTTGACGGATTTCTTCGCCAACTTCTGTTTCCATTTCGGTCGGAAACGGACCACCACCTACTCGTGTGACGTAAGCCTTAGCAACACCAAGAACTCGATCAATGGAACGAGGGGGTAGACCTAAACCTGTGCAAACACCACCAACAGTCGTATTAGAAGACGTCACATAAGGGTATGTGCCAAAATCGACGTCTAGTAAGGTGCCTTGCGCTCCTTCTAGCAACAGGCGTTTACCGGAAACTAATGCTTGGTGCAAAAACTCTGGTGTTTCAATCACATGTGGTCGAAGTCGATCGGCATATTCACCATAGGTAGATAGAATCTCATCTACCGATAAGTCGTCATCAACTTGAGACAAGACATGGCTTTTCGCATCAAGATTGTGCTCTATCTTTTTCTGGAATAAATCGGATTCAAGCAGGTCAGCCACCCTAATGCCTGCTAAGCGATTCATCTTGTCGGTATATGAAGGGCCAATCCCACGCAAGGTAGTGCCAATTTTTCCACTACCGGACGTTTCCTGCCAGCGCTCCACTGATCGGTGATAAGGAAATATCAAGTGGGCTCTGGAACTAACCAACAAGTTGTCAGAATTTACGTTGATCCCGCGTTGTTGGAGTGAATCAATCTCTTCAAATAATTCTTCTAGAGCAATCACGACTCCATTACCAATAACACACTGTGTATTTCCACGCAGTATGCCAGACGGAATCAGGTGAAGAACAAAGGTCTCATCACCGATAACAATGGTGTGCCCAGCGTTACCACCACCTTGATAGCGAGCAACCACGTCAGCGTCTTCAGCCAACCAGTCGGTAATTTTCCCTTTACCTTCGTCTCCCCATTGGGCACCGAGTACAACTGTTGTATTTGACATCGATCCGTGTTACCGCTTGGAGAACTGAAATCTGCCCCTTGCGCCTTTACGTCCATATTTCTTCCGCTCAACCATCCGCGCATCTCGGGTCAAGAACCCAGCCTTTTTCAGCGGAGGCCTCAAAGATTCATCTACCTTGATTAAAGCACGTGACAATCCGTGTAGAATGGCTCCAGCTTGTCCTGAAATCCCACCACCTTTCACATTAACAAAGACATCATACTGCCCGGAATTTTCCAAATGTTCGATAGGTTGCTTAGAAACCATAACTAAATCATCTCTATCAAAATACTCTTCAATAGATTTTTTATTGACTACAAATTGGCCAGAACCATTAGGTAGAATTCTCACCCTCGCGACAGATGTTTTTCTCCGACCGGTTCCCCAGAATTGTTCTAACATACTAACTCCTATGCTAAGCTTAGAGCTTCGGGTTCTTGTGCTTTGTGTGGGTGATTAGGTCCAGTGTAAATTTTGAGACCACGTAGTAGCTTTCGGCCAAGTCTATTCTTGGGCAACATCCCTTTAACTGCTTTGCGCAATACTACTTCTGGGTCTCGTTCCATCTGTTCGTTGAACGTTCGGTATTTGTCTCCACCAGGATATCCACTATGGCGAAAATAAAATTTCTGTTCGGCTTTATTACCAGTAATCTGGACATTTTCAACATTAACAACTGCTACACGAAACCCACCATCAGCGTGAGGTGTAAAGGTCGGCTTGTGCTTTCCTCTCAACACTTTGGCAATTTCGGTCGCTAGCCGACCGAGTGTTTTTCCATCGGCGTCAAATAAGTACCATTTGATTTCTTTTTGACTTCCTGTTGGGAAGTAAGTTCGATTTCCACGCATGACTCTCTCAACCTACAATTCTTTTTGAGCTGGACAACAGCCGCTGATCTTACCATTAATGAGTTCGGCTGTCAAGTCAATTCAATCACCAAACTACAAACGCTCATAGAAATCTGCTGCATTTTTAACCCCTAGCCCATGTTCCATTCTGAGCAGTTGTTTCTGTCGATCTGTTAATAAATCTAACCATTCTGTCTTAAATTGGTGATGTGGATCACATTGAAACCGCATCCAACTACCGTTTCGGTAATGCCCAAACAAAGCATGTCGCACTTCATTGCTAGTATTGGCTCCCCCACCGTGCCAACACTGCCCATTGAAAATCAGAACACTACCTAATGGTGCCACCGCTGTTTGGATGTTTCTGACCTCAACACCTTTTGGTATTTGAGCATAACCGCTCTTGTGTGAGCCAGGAACAATTCGCGTAGCACCAATTTCCGGTGTGAACTCATCTAGCATCCAAACGGTATTCATCATTACGGGGAATTCAGCGTTTTTTTTAATAAGTGGTTGAGGAATATCTCCATGTAGATGTTGTTCGGTATCACCTGGACGAACGATTCGGGCATTCAGGCTACCTAAAATAATGTTTTCACCCATGAAATGTTCGATTAGAGGCAAGACCTTTGGGTGGTCAATAGTCTTAAAAAAGACAGGATCGTATGTGGGCAAGTTAGCAACATGACGTGCAGTTCCCAAATGCTGGTGGTCAGTACCAATTTCTTGATCTAATTCAGCTAAGACCTTTTTGATTTTTTTCGCTTCATCGGGGGTTAAAACTTCGTTCAATACAGTGTATCCATATACATCGATTTCAAATTTCTCTTGTTTGAATGGTTCATGTTGCGATTCGAGCATCATAGACTCCTATAAGAAATGATAGTGATCAAGTTCGACTCATATTGATGTGATACGTTTCGAAACTGATGAAAGGCAGGGGTTAACACTGATTTAGTGTTCTTTATGAGTTATATCCTCGACTGAAACACTATCGAGAGCCGACTTCTTGATAGCCCCAATTTGAACTATACGGACTTTCGCTGGTAAAGGCTTAGTGGTTAGAGGCATAGCTGTATCTTCTTCTAAAAACGCCAACTTAAGTAGGAACACAGAAACAACCACGTAGAAAATTATCGTGGCATAGTTAACCAGTCTAGGCGGTGGGCTCAGTTGAAACCTACTAAGCAACCAATTGAATGGGTTTACGAAGGAGGCTAATCTCTGCCTATGGTGAACCCGCCGGATTTTTGATTGAGTATCAGCCAACAAATCTGTGGGAGGTGAAAGCGCCGATAAATCATCCAAGATGAAAGAAACATGCCACATCTGTTCGTATTCTCGTTGGCAATCCTTACAATCTAGCAAATGTTGCTTCAATAATGTTTTTTCAGGTTCCATAAGATCAGCGCTAATATGGACGCCGATTTCTCTTTGTACTCTTTGACAACTAATTGGATCCTTTGGGTTCATAACCGCCTGCCCAGTAAATTCTTTAGGTTACTAATGGCAGTATTTAGTCGCGAAGCAACCGTGCCCTCAGAACAACCTAAAACTTCTGCAATTTCTCTGTATTTCAGATGCTGCATGTAAAATAACGTCACAACAGCTTTTTGCTTGGTAGGCAGGCTGCCGATTGCTAACTGAATAATCTGCTCTTTTTCGGTTTTAAGCAAATGCTGATCAGGTTGAGTTGGACCGGTCGTCGATCGTTGTATATTTTTTGTATCTTCGGTATATGAGTACATAGTACGTTTGCGAGAATCCGACTTGCGCAAATGTTGCTGGCAGGTGTTAATAGCAATACGATAAAGCCATGTTTTGAAGGTGGATTGAAATTTGAATCCACGGATCGACTTAAAACTTTCCAAAAATGTTTCTTGTGTTGCATCCTGGGCATCATTAGTATTACCTAACATTCGATAAGCCAGATTATAAACCATACCATGATAACGTTCTACTAATGAGTTAAATGACTCTACGTCTCCACCAACAGTCTGTCGAATTAACTGCCGGTCACTAACATCTGAAAACTTACTCATGTTAGTAGATATTTGAAGGCAATTTCTTCATCTGATTTTTGCATGCCGATCAACTATTTAATTAGGATCATGCGCTGGAATTTTTTTTCATTCGAAACCGATGAAGTCAGCGCCGAATGACCTGATTCGAACGAAGCAAAGTAGATGCCGCTTGCCACATCATCGCCAAATTCATTCTTCCCATCCCAATAAGCGGCTCTTTGTTTGGTTGTATAGTCCCCGTTCGGTAGTTGCCCCAGAGATAATAATCGGATGCGTTGACCAGATATGTTATAAATACCGATATCGACGCTCTGAGGTTGAATTAGACGGAAAGGTATCCAGGTCTCCGGGTTGAAAGGATTGGGGTAATTGGCGAGAATTTCTTTCTGTCTGGTATTTTTCTTTATCAGGTTACTCAGTAATTGGAGGGCGTATTGAACCTGAGGAGTTTTCACTACCGATAGTTGCTTGACAGCTATTTCCATTTGGGAAATAGCTGAATGATCTAAGTTGTAGTCTATTGATGCTTCGTGGTGAGTAATACTCGGGGCAGCATTTGTACCTTGACCAAAGTGGTTGGCTACCAGCACTAAGTCAAATATATCAACATTCCCGTCATCATTGACATCACCTTGTTTGGCATTTAATAGGCCAAAGTTACTGGCAACCAAAACTAAGTCAAAAATATTTACTTGTCCATCTCTATTGACATCCCAGGGCTCAGCAGCAACAGCTAAAAAATCAGACAAAGAAATCACACATCGAAATCCGATTTCATCATGGCGAAAGGTAACAGGCAAAGACGAACGTTTAGCACTTCTAGCTTTGGCTCCATCATCACGCCATGAACCACCTCTCAGTACCTTGAAGTTACCAGTTGCTGGTTGTTCTGGTCCTTTTGGGTTGTTCAAAGGGCTTTTGCTATAATAATCTTCTGCGTACCAGTCAGCAACCCATTCGAAAACATTACCGGCTAAATCATGTACACCAAAGGGACTAGACCCTGTTGAAAAACTACCTACCGGTGCGGTTTCCTGTTCAAAACCATCAGTTGCGCCTTCAACATTAGCATGATGAATTTCCTGATTGATTAACTGATCTAAGACGTTGCCCCAAGGAAATTCAAGACTCTTTCCTCCACGAGCAGATACCTCCCACTCAGCTTCTGTTGGTAACCGTTTGCCTGCCCATTTAGAGTAGGCAAACGCATCTTCCCAAGAAACACCTACAACCGGCTGGTTGGGTTGGTTTAATTTGTCGTTTGTCCAGTATTTTGGTTCTCGGTGTCCGGTAGCTTGCATAAAGTTCATGTACTGAGCGTTAGTAACCTCATACTTGTCGATATAAAAGGCTAGTAGCTCAACCAAATGGGCAGGGGTTTCATCTCGATCAGCTCGCTCAGATTCTGAACCGATTGTGTACGTACCCGCCGGAATAAAACACATGGTCGAAGAATCTTTCTGGAATTCAATCTCGCCTTCTGCTAACACACCTGCGTTAATGATAGAGATAGAAAATGAAAAACTAATCATGAAAGAAATAGTAATAGATTGTGAAAGCCAAAATAACGAAGTTTTTATCATCGAACTTAATTCTCCTTCGAGGGTTGAGTCTGATCTATCTAGCATGCCAAGGCCCGGCATAATCCCGGCCAAAAGGAAGGCTAAATGGTTCTTCAAAGGGTCTAAATGGTACCATGTTCGCAATTTCTCGGAGCTGATTCATCATGTCACCGGTCAATGGACCCGAATTAACGGCCGCTACGTTTTTCTCGACTTCTTCTATCGATCTAGCTCCCATCAGGGTAGTTGAAATATCTGGGTTAGAAATAACCCAACGTAATGCTAATTCAGGTAGAGAGATTTCGATTTCGTCTAAAAACTTGTATAAAGCTTGAAACTGCTGGCGACGAGGAGTACTCAGCCATCTGGCTCCAGTTTCGACTTCTTTGTAACGACGAGCTAAAGCTCCTTGTTGTAAGGGAGATCCAACAACAATTCCGACCTTCTGCCGTTTAGCGGCTGGCAGGACTTCAAACTCTGCTTCTCTCCACAATAGACTGTAGTTAAAAGCTGTTAAAACGACGTCATAATTGCCCGTACTAATGATAGGTGGTAGTTGATAGGCACTTGTTCCTCCTAAGCCGGTGAAACGAATAATACCTTCTGATTTCAATTCGGCTAAGATCTCGGACACTGGGCCGTGGTAATTGTCGTAATTATCCCACCAATCGTATTGGCCTGGCCGGTCTGGTTCGTGAACCATCAGTATATCGATTACATCTTTTTTCAATAGTTTCAAGCTATTATCAATGGACCGTCTTAGTAAATCCTTGTTTTTGGGATCAAATGGTTCTGGTCGTCCCCCTAATTTGGTTGAAATCACGTATGGTTGAGAAACACCTTCCAGAGCTAAACCTAAAACCTCTTCGCTATCAGCGTAACTGGGCGCTGTGTCTATGTAGTTGACACCAAGTTCTAGGCATCGATGTATTGCTTCTTGTGCTTGCTCTCGCCCCTTTCCACCAACTTGGGACACGAAAAGACCACCCATTCCCAATACACTGACCGAGATCCCAGTTTGCCCCAAAGGTCTTTTTTTCATTGAGTCCTCTCCTGCTCTCTTTACTTAACTAAGAGTCGTAAATCCGCACGCCGCGGTCCGGTTAAAGTATATCATTTTGTTCCATTTCTTTGGCCATAGAATGGCTCATTAGCATGACTGTTGATTGTCAATCAATACGGAATTAGATTTAAAATTTTAAGTTGTGATTAATCAAGGATACTAAGCCTGTATTAACCCATTATTGATGAGTTGTTTTTTACAATTAAAGCAAATTTATTAGTTGATACATTGCCGCGCAGACAAATGTGAGCGTGATACAAGAGTCAGATGAGCTAAACAACAAGTTAGACTAACCAATTAATAATTGCAGTTTCATGACTCAGGATTAAAATCTTTTTTGATTCTCACTCGAACTCCAGTTGTATCTTCATCTGTCCAGGCAAATAGTTCTAGATAAATGGTTTGTAGGGAATTAATTACGGATGTTTCCTGAATTAGGTTCATTTCGAAAAGCCCTAAGACGCAGGCCAAAAACTATACCAAGATCCCTACCTAAGAAAAAGTAGATCTTGAATCAAAATAACACTGCTGACTGGAAATGGGAACTAACTCTTGAAAATCACCCCTTCACCGCGTTGGTCAGGTATAAAATAAACAAAGAAAATTACTGATCAAATGAGAAGTGGCCTCCGGCCTTTTTCAGTGTCGAATACTATTTCATTAAGTAACACCAAGTGCCATTCGTAACAAAATGACTTTTTGACTAACCGGCATTTTCATTCCCTTCAAGGCAAAAAATACAGAACCAAAAGCTGAATGAACACAAAATATGGGGCGATAAAAACAACTATCTTTTTTTTGGGTTAGGTTTATCGAATCCGTCAAGTACTATTTTTTTCTTTCCAACGCCGAATGAGGCCAGCTTCAATTCCAAACTGGTCTAAGGTTTTACTCACCACAAAGTTAATCTGGTCATCAATAGTGTCAGGAAAGTGATAAAAAGCTGGCATGGCAGGTAAAATTGTCACTCCGTTTTTTGATAATTTGAGCATGTTTTCTAGGTGAATCGTACTAAATGGTGTTTCCCTGACCACCAGAACTAGTTTTCGTCGCTCCTTCATGCACACATCGGCCGATCTTTGTAACAAGTTACGAGAAAGTCCCATTGCTACGGAAGCTACAGTTCCCATACTGCACGGAATAATTACCATACCTTCTGCTCTAAAAGACCCACTAGCAATCGAAGCTCCGATATCGTTAGGGCTATGATAGATGACGTTGTCCGCATCCCGGCCAATCAAGTCAGATAATTCGAAATTATCAACATCAATATCTATACCAACTTCTTCTAATAATGATCTAGCACCAGCTGGCGAGATGGTTAAGTGTACTTCAAAGTTGGTTTGGTCAGCTAATACTTCAACCAAGCGTGTGCCATACACAGTCCCGCTGGCCCCAGTCAAACCGACAATTATTCTTTTCATGAAAACCCTTGACTATAACAGTTATGCTGAATTCGGCGCAATTTTGAACTTCATAATTAATCAAATCGCATCTGGTTATTGGCAGTATTAAAAAAAAGAACCGGTAGCCATGATATTATTAGATTTTTGAACATTCCAAATGTTAGCTAAAGCTAAAATCTTTTCGTCAGACAAATAACAATATCTCTGCACCCACATCCCGTCAGCTTTGCTATCCCGAATTATAGATATTGTTCGTTTCCACTGATCAAGTGGTACATACCCGTGTGCGAGAGGAATAACTGGCGCACGTCCAGAAACCTGACTTGCCACTTCGTTAATACGATCGTTGAAGGTCCTGAACCAAACAGGGTGCTTGTCATTTGGTGATGGAATATGATAATCAGACCAAGTGGGGTGGTCAATTGAGTCTGGCAGGTTGAACCAACTTTTGATAGCTTGTAAAACAGACGTAACAGCTAGGTTTGGATTCCAATTCTTTAGTACTTGACCATACCAGCGTGGTAGTACCGACCAGTGGAAGGTGTAGAGCTTAGGGCGAACTGAATCTACAATTTCGGCTAATCTTGCATAATCCATACCACTTGAACGGTTAAAAGGTGATGGCCATCCATTAGCAACCAATTCGATATGACCGAATCCTGATTGATCCATTGCCAAACGAATATCACGATATAATCCAGAAATCACATCAGACTTGAAACGAAAAAAGTCGTATACACCGGGGAAGCGGACTAGAAGTTCCAGTATTCGGGATGGACTATTTAGAATCTGGCTAATATCATCGAGACGCTCATTGGTTAAGTCATTAAAATAGTGCCATAGGGATAGTACATCACTCTTAATTCTTTTTGCTTCATAACCAAGACTCTTCATATGTGCCTGGGAGTAAGGACTAAAACAAGAGAAGTGATCTTCAATTAAATAAGTCGTGTATTCGACCCAATCCAGGCACACCCCATCGGGGGTAGGTTGCTGGCTGATTTCATCTAACACAGAAGCGATTGCCCAGGCTTTCACATTGGGTGAACTGGGGCACCCTTGATTTGCCACTCGACGGTTTGGATCAGGGTTTTGCCCATTGATCCATTTCATTTTGTCTTCTGCTTTAAGGTCAGGCACGGCTAAGGGCGTGACAGAAGTGTATACCTTCCAATTCCGACTTCGAGCTGATTCATAGATTTGGTTAGGCAAACTAGAATCGAGGTCAGGTGGGAGCTTTTTCCATTTTGGTTTGTAGGAGGTGTCCGCATACCAAGATAAGTTTGGTTGTTGACTGCGGAAACTTTCTAAATACAGTTCTCTTTTTCCCCAAACAGGCCGATCAAAAACTCGGTCGTATCCGTCGATATCGATTGGTGGCGCCCGAAAACCAGAATCTACAGTCGAAGGTCGATTAAGAATCCGACTGCAATTGATAGCTGTCGCACCTGTTGACTCTATCCGTTCCATTACGGCATTCAACCCTTCGACTTGTACGTCTAGGGGAGTCATGACCAAGCCTAAGAATTTTCCCATTCTGTTCTCTGATTGCTATTTCAATTAGATTCACTCAACTAATCTAGGTTATCAAGAATTTGTTTTTTTGTAAAGATGATTGGTTATTTTTGAAATATTTTCCTTCAGATTGGAAATCAAGAGAACGTATAAGTCAACTTGATTAAAGTCATACAACTATGATAAAATAAGTAATTGTCTGCCTGCCCGCGTCCAATTTGGAAAGTGGGCCGCTAGTCCAAAGGGAGGATGGAATTTATGAATAGGTACGAAAGTCTTTTTATTGTTAGTCCCACGCTCGACGCTGCTCAAATCGAGGAGCTGACGGAAGGAATTAATACGCTGATTCAAGATAGTGGCGGAAACGTCATACTCACTGATCACTGGGGCCTAAAGAGATTGGCTTATGCTATCAACAAACACTCAGACGGATACTATATATTTTTGATTTTCGATGCACCACCAGATCTCGTCAGTAAACTGAACAACTATTTCCTGATTACTGAGATGATTATGAGGCATGTTGTACTTACTTTCAATGGCGATTTAGAAAAGTTTGTTACTGTTGCCAACCAAAGAAGTCAGGGCGAAACGTCAGCAGCAGAAGCTTCTACCACTCGACAGTCCGCGAGGGACAGTGAAACATCAAATGAAGATGGTGATGAAGGTCAAGTGTCAAAAGATAGTTAAAACCGAGCAATGAGCAAAAATCGTCAAGCAACAGAGAGGTCAACATGAGTTACAACAAAGTCATCTTGATGGGGAACTTAACTCGCGACCCCGAGTTAAGGACTCTACCCAGTGGGGCGTCGGTCGTTAATTTTGGAATAGCGGTCAACGAAAGCTGGACCGATAAAAATACTGGTGAGAAAAGAGATGAAACTTGTTTCGTCGACATTGATGCTTGGGGACGGCAAGGCGAAGTAGTCAATGAATATTTCTCCAAAGGTAAGCCTATTCTGGTTGAAGGCAAGCTTAAATTTCGTCAGTGGGATACCGACACTGGCGAACGTAGATCGAAGCATTCTGTTACCTTGGACCGTTTTAGTTTTGTTGGTTCTCGCCAGGACGATGGATTCCAGAGCGA
>JACLAC010004526.1_pt1 | contig 18514 bp, 5 predicted proteins | sample 8027881 | NCBI WGS metagenome assembly JACLAC01 (sample SAMN15725517, study PRJNA655200) | protist metagenome | isolation source: fluorescence activated cell sorting (FACS) single amplified genomes of... | place: Spain: Blaines Bay Microbial Observatory, Mediterranean Sea | collected 2016-01-19 | reverse complement strand
TTTACCTTAAAAAAAAAATTATAAGGTTTTATTCGTACTGGTACTCGTGCGAGTAATAAGATTTCTCGTACATAACTAACTGTAATACTTAGGCTTCATTGTAGTAAATAATAAATAAATAGGATAAATAAATACAATATTTTTTTTTAAAATTTTTTTTTAAAAATGCGTGTGCAATGAATCTATTTATAAATTGCATTCTGCATATTTATACAACAGCAGGGCAGTCTTGAAATAAAATGCATGCAAATATATATATTTATTATTTCGTTGTCAACATTTTATTCGTTGAAAAAGATGTTCGCAGTCATGCTGTAGGATGCTAAAAATATGCTTTTTGTTGTCGCTACAGTAGTATCGGTGGTCGTGCTTGTATTCATTTTCGTACCTTTTCGTAGGCGTCATATTCGAGTATATGACCCAGCAAAACTTGCAAAAAACTCCGGGTGCGTGTACGATTACGTAGTCGTTGGCGGTGGCGTTTCTGGGTGCTATGCGGCTTCGCGTCTTGCTGACATGCGCCACAAGGATAGCACTGTGTGTGTTATCAACTTGAACGGTGAGCCGCCGACGTTGTGTCAAATTTTCGGTTTTTGTCTAATAGGGGTGCCGTTTCAATGGATCGTCCGGCCTATAACGTATGCGCTTCGCTCGTATTCGCGCCAATTTGTGAATTCATCTTTCCTCGGTGGCAACTCAAACATCAATGCTGGGATATGCCCTTTGCCACAAAGAGAGGATATCGCCGATTCACTAGGCGCGTCTTTTTTGAGTTATTGGGATGAATTTTCGAAAGAAATTCCAAAATTGAGCTCGGCAACTGCAACGTCGCCCGGACTTGAACGAATGGCGCGTGCTTTTGAGGCTCTTGGAATGACTGGAGGCGCTTGTAGATCGTTCACGCGTGGATGGCTTCGCATCCACCCATCTACCTTTCTTAATCGTGTCGACGGCAGAATAGTCGTAGTTACTGCAAATGCAGAGCGCATCGAATTTGACGAGTCCAAACGCGCAATCGGCGTACGCCTCGCCAACTTTGGCGTCATCCGCGCACGCCGCGGAGTGGTGGTGACCTGTGGTGCAATCGAGACGCCTCGGCTTTTGTTCCGCAGTGGCATAGGGGATCCTAAGATAGTTGCCGAATGCGGCGCAACGCTTGTCCATGCGAACGATCGCGTTGGTCGCAATCTTCAGGAGCACTGGGTGTCGCGCTTCCGCGCGACATTGCCTTCTCGATTTGATTATCCAAAATTTCACCCTGAAATCATGAGCTTCAAGTATAGATACGGTGATCATTTAGCGGTCGGTTTCGGCAAATGCAAGCTTCTTGGGGGTACACTTTTCAGTGTTGCGACAGCGCAATGCCAAGATCCGGGCTGGGTTGGAGCAACCGGTCCTATGATACGCATGGGAGAAAGGGATATGGGGACGTACAAGGAGGAGGTTGCTAAGTTGAAAAGGGATTTGTTGGAAATTGGCGTGCGAATTAGTGGCGATGCCTCCCGTCTCAAATCTAATTGGCACTATTCATGTACAGCTAGTGTGGGGTCTGTATGCGATACGACGCTCGCTGTTAGCGGCGTTGACAGACTTTATATCGGGGATGTTAGCGCGATGAAGAAGATAACTCCAATGAACGTTCAGATTATGTCATACTTTATAGCATTTGCAGTGGCGAAAAGAATAGAACATAGTATTTAAAATATTATTATTACATTATTGCATTCACAATAATATAGGGTACATTCATTTTGAAACTGCATGCAAGCAGTAGTATTACATATATACGTGCAACAAGTATTTTAGAATTTATAATGTATGGCAAAAAAAGAAAACACGTAGACACAAGATGTTCATCGTAATCTTATTTCGTCGTTGAGATTCGGCGCACAAGCTCAGCGTTTGGATTTCACCACATCAGCCAATGCCTCGAACATTACTGTGCTCACGGTGATGCTGCCAACGAACTTTCTACTCCGCATGACATCCAGCTTCTCTAACTTTATGTCGTGGCCGTCGTCGATGATATCGTTTAGATTCAGGACAGCGCTCCCTACGTGCACAGATTTTCCTGAATGTTTCTCAAGGAGCACGTCAAATTGTATTTGCGAACGCTCTTCTTGATCGGAATTGAGATCAGCGCGGAGCTGCCTGCGCATGCTGCTGTCTGCGATGTTAAACGTCTTTTGAAAATTTATCGTAGTCGACTTTCCAGGGCGATTTATCGGCACGCTTTCCGAGCGATGAGCCCTCTTTTTTAGAAACCGGTACTCGACTGACATATCCTCGTACGATGAGTGCTTATCGAAGATTCTCGCGTCGAGCTTGCACGATACAACGTCAATGCGCATCTTATCGACGTCGCCATCAAGTTCCGCGGACGATCCCCTACGGCGGCGTTTCTTTGTAGATAGGGGTGCTCTTCCCCTCGCAAATGACTTGAATTCCGAGAACGAGACAAAGCCATCATCGTTGGAATCGAAGCGCTCGAGAAGGGCGTGCATCTCTGAATTTGAAAGATCAAACTTGAGCGCACGGAGGCCGCGATAAAACGCTTTTCGCGTTATTACACCATCGCGATTTCTTTCAAAGTGCTCAAAAGCGTCCTCCAAATCCACTTTTCGCAGCAAACGATGAAGCTTTTCTGCAGCCGCCTCGACCTCTATTTCGTGCTCGGGTGCTACCACCTGCAAAAAGTTACGGTATCGGACTCTTCCCCTCCGCCCACTAAACTTCGACATCAAGCGATCAACGTCAGCGTCGTCGACATCAAACCCGAGTTTTCGGAGACCTTTGCGAAAGCCCCTCGCGTCAATCTCTCCTGTGTAATCTTCGTCAAAGTGTTCGAATGATGCACGGTAGTCGACGCCGCGCTTATCCGCCTCTCTCATCAACTTTTTGAGATCGTACAATATTTCTTCTACAACGTCGTCGTCCTCGCCGCCGCTGGCATAGCTGCGATCTTCAATAAAATCGACGAGTTCGGCGTAGGAAACGAGTCCATCGCCATCGTAATCAAACACGTCCACTATTACGCTCGTCTCCTTGGAGCTTAGGTCCACACCCAAATTTGCCAGGCAGTCGTGAAGAGAGCGAGCGTCGAGCGCGCCTTCGCCACGTCGATCGGCACGTCTAAACGCTGAACGGAGGCGCGATCGATCTCCGGATAATTTGCGCTTCACTTTTTCTACGACACGAAGCAGCTTTTCGCCCCGCTCATCATTCGCTTCCATCAATTCTACGAAATCGCTGTAACGCATTCCTCCTCGGCCGTCAAAATCGTATCGATTGACGATGCGCGCGACGTCTGCTCGAGGTACGTCGATTCCAAGGGTCTCAAGCGCTTGCTGGAGCTCTCGCGCGTCGAGTGTGCCGCTGCCATCTTGGTCGAGGTCGCGAAATACCCTTCGAAAGTTCGCGTCGCCATCTGATCCCGCAGAAGCTATCACCATCGCGCGGATGCGCCGCTCGAGGTCGTGCCATTCTGGATCCCGTACAAATACACTAAATTCAGCAAAGTTAACTTTTCCGTCCCCCGAAAGGTCCATAAAAGAAAACAAGTTTTCTATTTCCTCCGCTTTAAGATGTATCTTCAAATCCTTCAACCCTCGTTCAAACGATCGCAAGTCGAAGACTCCGGCACGTCTCCTATCGAAGTGAGAAAACGGAGCTCGCAAATCACCGCGCTTTCTCTCTTGCGTTTTGATCATTGCGCGAAGCTTCTTCTCGGCAGCATGCACGTCGGGCATGCCCCGGTACAATGTCTTGCGCCTGCCAGCGCTCACCGCTCGCAGAAAGTCCTCGTAGTCAAAGTTCCCATCTCGATCGCGATCATAACGTCTTTTCAGCGCATCGAGATCTGCAGCATCGACCTGCACGCCAGCTGCTTTGAAAATGCGTTTGAGGGAGCGAGTCGGCACAACTCCCGAAAAATCTTCATCGTAGTCCTCAAATGCAGCTCGAAAGGATACCTTGCGGGAGGCGCCGCGGACGCGCGAAATGACCGCGTCGACGTCGCTCGCATAGTCATCATCTTCGCCGCGGCCCCTTTCCGATTGGTCCTCTCCAGACGCCATCTCCAGGTAATCGACGAATTCTTCAAATGAAATGAATCCATCGCCATCGTAGTCGAAACAGTCCATGATGAGATTCATGTCACTCGAACGAACCTCGACGCCCAGATCCTCCAAGCCCGCACGCAGCTCGTCCCTGCTAAGCTCCCCGTCGCCGTTAGAGTCCATGCGCTCAAACGAAGCTGCGATGTCGTCAGAAGACTCAATCGCACTGCATACCCTTGATACGACATTGTTCATGCGTGATGAGTGCTTCCCGGCTTTCTCCATGAATCTAACAAATCCAGAGTACGACATTCGACCATCGCCATCTCGGTCGTACCGTTGTATCAACCGGCGGGCGTCAGCATCGCTCACCTTAAGTCCTATCCGCGAAAGAGCACCTCGAAGCTCCCGGCGGTCGACAGTACCATCTCCATCGCGGTCGATGCTTCGGAAAATTTCGCGGAATCCCGGGTCGGTTTTCATGCTCAATATGTACGCTCGGATTCTCTTCTCGAAGTCAAAGTACTCAGGATCGCGCACGAAGACAGCAAACTCGTTGAACTTTACAATGCCATCGCCATCAAGATCCATCACGGAAAAAATGCTCTTTGCATCCTCCTCGTCAAGAGTAAACTTCAGGTCGTCGATAGCCCGCGCAAACTGTTTCAAATCAAACTCGCTTCTTCCTTTTCTCGCAAAGTGGCTAAACGGCGCGCGAAGATCCCCTCTCTTCCTCGCTTGCTCGCGGATCATCTTTCTAAGACGCTTTTCGGCGCGGAGAAGGAGCGACGAGGCGCCTTCGCCTTTGTAGTGCCGAGATCTACTACCTGGGCGCAGCATTAGCAGAAACTCGCGAAAGTCAATCTCTCCGTTGCCATCCTGGTCGAACTTTGCGACAAGGTCTGCAAGGTCTTTCTCCGACGCGCGAATCTTCATATTTTTAAGACCCCGCTTGAATTCATCGACTGATATCAAGCCATCGAAGTTTTCATCCATCGACTCGAACACGGAGCGTGCGTTCAGGCCATACTCGCGCTCTGCGCGATTCACTACCTTTCGCATGCGGCTTAAAAGTGACGAAGATTTGTCGGCAAATCGGGGCTTTTGCCGAGACGGCGTTTTGGGAGACGCTGCAGCATCTGCACCTTCCGCAAAATCTCTGAACTCGCGATACGATATTCTACCATCACGATCGTCATCAAACTTATCAATAAGAGTTCGCACTTCTGAATCAGTGAGCTCATCGATGCCGAGGGCTTCCAAGCCCCTTTTGAAAGCACTGCGGGTGATAGAGTCGTCATCGTCGCGCTCAAAATGTTTGAACGGCCGCGAAAAGTCAAGTCCCCGAGATGTCTTGGCGCGCTTGTGAATCATTTTCCGCAACTTCTCAGCAACAGCTTCCACTTCAGCGTCGCTCTGCGGTGCAACAAATTGCAAAAATGAGCGGTAGTCGATGCGTCCTTTGCGCCCGCCAAAACGCTTCATCAGGCTGCGCGACTGCGCCTTTTCCACTTCAATCCCCAGAGTGTTGAGTCCTTCGAAAAACTCATGGGCGTCAATTTCACCAGAGTAGTCGGCATCAAAGTGTTCAAAAGAAGCCTTGTAGTCCACGCCCCTCTCCTTGGCCTTCTGCACGATACGTTTTAGATCGTCGCCGATGTCGTCGACCTCGCGCCTCGCGCGAGCCGAACCAACTTCGATGAGTGATCCCACGAACTCCACGAATTCCACGTACTCTACGCTCGCATCGCGAGTAAAGTCAAAGCACTGCACGAGAGAGCGCACAAATCGTGGACGTAGGTTGAAACCACACTCGTACAGCGCCCTCTCAAAATCAGCGGGCTCGAGGTTCCCCGTGCGATTCCTATCGATCTCGTAGAGGGGGCGAAATGCAGCACGGAGGGTGGTCGAGGATGCGGCGATATCGCTCGCCTGGGCCTTCAAAACTCCCACAAGCTCCGCGCCGAGACTTTTCGCGTATGAATCTACATTTCCGCGCACCGCGCGCACGACAGGTTCGTTCGCACTCTCTCCGTTGACAAAATCGCAAAATTCGCTGTACTGGATGAATCCATCGCCGTCTCTGTCGAAACGATCCATCACAACCCTTATCTCGTCCCGAGATAGATCAAACTTGAGCTCTTCTAGACCCCTTTTGAAATCGCGGCGCGAAATTTCTCCCAAATCGCTCTTGTCGAAATGCCTGAACGCCGGCCGAAGATCCACGCGCCCCGTTTCACCAGAACGCTTTCCGCTCTCATGAATAACAAAACGCAGCTTCTCGAGCACGCTCTCGAGGCCGACACCTGGCGGCGATGCCCAATCGATAAACGCGCGATAGTTGATGCGGCGGCCCTTCTTCTCAGATTTGAACTTTGCACACAGCGCGTCGATCTCATCGACAGTGAAGAAAAAACCCGCGCGCCTGAGAGCAGCGCGAAACTCGCTCTCCTTCAAATTCTTGGCGCCCTTCCAGTCGTAGTGCTCAAAGCAATCGAGAACATTAGATCCTCTGGCGGACGCCTGGCGAACAGCATTCGACGCTCGCTTCTTGAGGGAAACGAAGTCGACCTCGCTGGCGCCAGAAGATACGCTGCCACCCTTTGACTCGTTGATGAAGCTAATAAATTCATCGTATCCTATACATCCTTTGCCCTCAGCATCAAAGCGCGAGAAGAGCACGTCGACTTCTGCCGCGCTCAGATCAAAGCGCAGGCGGCGCAGTCCAGATCTAAACTCACTCTTCGTGACGGTTCCATCACCATTCTCATCAAACTGCTCGAATGAGTCCCGAATCTTGACACCCCTCGCCGCTGCTTTTTCAAACAAAGCGCGAAGCTTCCTTTCAAGGAGGCGCAAATCGCGCGCTGTGGGATGGGACATCAAAAAGCGCTCAAAGGAACGGTAGTCGATCTCTCCCAGACCGTCGTGGTCAAAAACATCCATCAGCAACGACACGTCCCCATCCTCGAGGCGCATGCCGAGGGAAGCGAGGCCCTTGCGGAACTCACGACGATCGATTACCCCATTTCCATCCTTGTCAAAATTTTCAAACGCATCCCGCTTGTCGTAGCGCAATAGTGCGCTCCTGAGATGATCTGCGACTATACCCAGGCGGTTGCTCTCGCGACCCGCAAACGCGAGGAAGCTGTTGTAGTCGACGCGACGCGCCTTATCGTCTTCGCTCTCGAAGTACGTTCCAAAGTCCCTCAAGTGCGCGTGGGAGAGACGAATTCCTGCGCTCTCTAGCGCGAGAGAAAAGTTGGGAAGCGACAAGAGACCGACCCTCTGCTTGTCGTGCTTTGCGAAAAATGAGCGTAGATTGAACGCTGCGTCGCGGTGTTTCGCGAGAGCAATCTGTGCTCTCAGCGCCTGCTCCGCACCCACAATATTTATGACAGGCGCATTCGTGAGGGTACCGTCCAAGGATGCCCGTCGCGCGCGGAAGCCCCGAAAACGCGACTGCAACTTGGTCGCCGCAGACTGCTCCTCACCCGATGACGCGGCAACACTGGAGAGAGCAGAAGCATTAGCTGCGCGCGCCATTCGCGCCTCAAACTCTTTCTTTCGCTTTTCAAAAAACTCGTCATTGCGCGACGAGGTCGACGCAAAGTCATTGCGCGCGCCCTGATCGAGCTCGCCTTCCTCTAGCGCATCTTCGCGCGCAACGAGAAGACCCTCCTCCTTGATCGCAGGGGCGTCGTCGGCGTCGTCGAAAGCCTCTGCTCGCTCAGGCACCGCAATTTTTATCTCATCGACGAGTTCAAAGTCGAGGTCCCTGAGCGCTTCGTGAAAGTCACGTTTGCTGACATAGCCGCCGACATCCCTGTCAGCAAACGGGCCCCGATAGTCGACATCCCGCGCACGAAGCTCGCTGAAGGCCGATCGAAGCTTTCTTTCAAGAGATAGTGCCTCGGGAGCGGGAGGTTTCGCAAAATTCATAAACTCGTCGTACGAGACGCGCCCGTCACCATCTTCGTCGAGATGCGCCCAAAGCGCCATCGACTCCGTCTCGTTCAGGTGGATGTTCAACTCCCTGAGAGCCCTGCGGAGGTCTCTGCTGGAAACCCTACCATCCCCATCGCGATCAAAATGAGCAAACGAAGCCGTGTACTCGACGCCTCGCTCTTTGGCCCGGCCGAGGATCTGCCGGAGCCGCGCCTGCACAGAAATGGCATCTGAAGACGGTAGGACAAACTTCAGGAATGAATTCCAGGAAATACGACCATCCTTTTCGGCGTCAAAACGCCCTTCGATTATGCGCATAGACTCTGCGGAGAGTCCCTTGGGGCCAGCCACGTCGACGAGGGAGAGGGGGAGCTTCCACGCTATGCGGAGCTTGATCGACCCTGTCGCCTCGCCGTCTGCGTTGACGATCTCATACGAGCCGCTGACTGCAGTGCCTCGGGCCAGAGAGGCAAGCGGGATGCGCGCAGAACCTATTAGTCCCACCTCGCTCGGCACGGCGTCTCCTCTACCTCTATCGTTTGCGTTGTCGTCAAAGACGTTCACGTGAAGCTGCTCACGTTGCAAATACTTCAGCAACTTCCGGTCCACTGCAACGGGAAAGGGGGATGTGTGATCAACAAGGGGATCGCTGCTGTTGGACATGACGGGAGTAAACGTATCGGGAAAGTTGAGGAGCTGATAGTGTACGTAAGAAGACGGCGGGGAGGCGCCTGCGTCGAGACCCTCGCAAGACACGACGGTCACCTGAATTTGGTTCTGAGCGCTCGCCATTTCGGCAGCAGCCTGCGCCTCCGCGGCGTCGGAGAGTCTAAGCTGTTTCATGCGCTCGCGCTCAGAAGGGTGCTCGCGCAGATATAACTCGAACAACTCGGACACAGGGAGTGCCATCCTAACGCGAACATTGATAGTACCGAGTATGGACCCATCACGAGCACTAATCAGTTCAGCGGTCTCCATGTGCATTCTTCCCTTTGACAGCAGCAGTGGCCGCAGCGGAATCGTGCACTGCGCAAGCAGCTCAAAGTCGGCGTGGCGCGTTTGGTTCAATTCAAGCGTGAGGCGCTCTGTCGCGAGGTAGCGCAAGAAAAAGTCGTCGACGCGCACTTTGTATGTCGCTGCGAAATTGTACTCGGGAGCAGTGCCTGTGAGCAGGGGCGATGTCTGCGTTTCAAAGTCATAAAAGTCGCACATTATAAACGTTGTTGCGCCCTTGTCGACTTTGCGCGAGTCGAGCATGGCAGCGACGACCCATATCTCCACCAGATTCTCCCCTGGCCCAAAGTCGCCCTCGGAGGCGGCGAGAGAAAGCACATCGCTGCCAGCGTCATCGTCATCGAAAGCGGTGGGATCCACCAATCCTCCTTCCTTTCTGGCATACAGGAGTTGCTTGACTTGCGCTTCGAGTGCGTGTATGCGCCGAAGACGCTTTGCGGCCACTCCTTCGATGTCCTGCAACTTTGTCTGCAGGTCGTTTGTGGATGCTCCAAGTCTCTTTCGAAGGTCCGCAACCTCAACGTTGAGATCTTTGTTGATATTCGTTTGCGCTTTGAGCATGCGCTCGCACCTTTCAAGTTCGCGCGACGACGAGAGGTTGGCAAGCTGCAAGTCTTGCACCTTGCGTTTCAACCCAGGCACTGTCGCCATTCCTTCCTCCTTCAGCGATTGAATGAAAGGGACCTCGCCCATTTTTTCCGAATTGCGCTTGACCATGGTTAGCGCTTGCTCGAGGTGGGAGGTGTCAACGCCGCCTTCGCCGCTGTAAAGCTTCATCTTTTCCTGGAGCAAGCCCGCTCCGCGTGTCATCTGCTCAAGCTTGAGTCTCATGCCACTATTATCTTTCAGCAAACTCTCTCTCTGGGCTACAAGCTGCTCATTTGTGTGCTTCAGCGTGAGTATCTCGGCGTGGTGGGTCTTTGCAGTCTCCTTCAAGTGGTTTATCTGCAACTTTTGCTGCCTGTCTGTTTGCTCCAGCTTGAGCATCTTTTGCACCCTCGATCTAGCGTCAAACGCGTCGTTGATGAATGGACTCTCGCACAGCGCAGTCATACGGTCTTCGAGGAGTTTCGACTCGTCGCGGACGCTCTGAAGTTCCGCCCGAAGCTCCTCGGCCCGCTGCTGGTGCACCCTGAGACCTTCATTTTCGTGCTGCACGGCTTGAATCTTCCTTCTCAAGTCGCGGATGCTACGATTGCCTTCTTCCATCATATGAACTGTTCGCTCGTGAATCTCGGCAGCAGCACGCGCCTTTGCCTCTAAGTCATCGTACCGCGAGCGAAGAATGACCAGCTGTGCATCTCGGTCTTTGAGCTCACGCTGCACCGATATGAGATCACTGCCCGCATTCAGGGCGGTATTGATCTCCTTGAGAGTGCCACGAGGGGGGCGGTCATCGGAAGCTCGCCTTCGCAGCTCGTTATTTTGCGCGTGAAGCTTTTGCATGCGCTCCTCAGTCGATAAAAGGCGCGCGCGAAGAGCTCGAATGAGGTCCCGCATACGCGGCGAAGTCGACGAAGATCCCTCCATTTGTCCAAGAAGAGACTCGACGTCTTCTGGAGGGACGACGCGACTCGAACCTTTAGGTCCCGATGGAGGCCTCCTGCTTCTCACGCGAGCAGTTGCCCCCGTTGATCTTCTATTTCCAGCACCAGAGGAAATCTTTTCATTCGCTTTACGGAGACGCTCAGCAAGAGTACTATTTCTTTTTTTTAGCTGCTGATTTTCTTTCCTGAGACTGTCGATGAGACCGTTTACCTCTTTATCCGACGAGCGTACACCGCCACGCGTGTGCCCACCAACAAGTGCATCGACTCCACCTTCACGCCGCCGTTTGAGGGTTTCGTCTATCATGCCTAGCTTCGTACGTAGTTTTTTTATCGTATTTTCCTGCTCATTTGCCTTTCTCTTGAGAACGAGGTGCTCGTCTCTAAGATTAAGATACCTATCCTCGACAGAATCACCCTCAGACCGTTTCGAAGAAGCTGATCCTGCGCGGGATGTTCTTTGCGCCTTCCGCTCCCTCATAGGTCTCCGGAGGGGGGATACCATATTTACTTTTCACTTGGTTTGTATGTTTACGAAACGATGCACGTATTCACAGATGTGCCGTTGATTCCAAATGCACGCTTTAAAAACGACGCACAAAATGTGCAGTGGTTTTCGAATGGAAGGTGATTCGAGGGCTACCCGCTGCTAATAACGATATTGGCCAAACCTCTGTCATCGGAATCATATTCTAATGCACTTGTGTACTAAAAAATATTTTTACAAAAAAAATAACTCGCAGGAATATATTTTACATCCACAGCACGATGTCAGCCAATACAAATTATATGATACGATTTCAAAATTTTGAAACCTCTTATTAATTGTGCATTTATCATATATTATTATATGAGGAGGAGTCGTTGCTGTGGAATTTTAAAAATGAGAAAAAAAATCAACGGCGAAAAAAGAAGCCGTTATTATTTTATATATTGCATCCGAATTTTTATACCCTACTCGTATATATATATCAAGCTGCGCTTCTAGGAAATACGAGAATACTAAGTATATACTCGTATATTTACAAAATACTCGCACATAATAGTTAAAAAATATTAACACTTCTTTATTTATTTATTTACGAGTATTATTTACCCTATTCCTTACAATATTTTATTTTTTTTAAAAATATCATATTACGAGTACGGGTACCTTCAGTTTTTTAGGCATAAGTAGCCGGTTCGTTTACCATCTATCGTCACATTTAGCAGCTAATACGAGATATATTATATTACGCGTACGGGTACATATCTCGTATAAAGCCGACTAAATACATCAAGGTATTGTCATCCCGAGTAATACGACCCGAGAATAATACTCTGCGACAACTTTAGTCAGTCTAACGTCTAACGTGGGCTCTTCGTAATATTTCTTTCTTTCCTCGGGGGGGTTTTATTTGTTCATGATATTTTATCAATCATTTTTTTTTGTGCCTGTGACTCGCCATTTGAAGTCACTACGAATCGAGTTCAAGTATATTCCAAATCTTGGAAATAAGAGTGAAACGTCAAAAACTATTTATTTATACAATTAAAAACACAGATAACCCTGAATAAAAACCTTCAAAAAATTAAAAACTTACACCAAAGTCAAACTTCAAATGAAAACGTCTATTATCTTAGCGGCTGCCTTCTGTTCGCTTGTTGCTGCCGATGACAATTGCACCCATAGCTTGAAAACGATTGAACACGGACTCAATAGGAGCGTTGGAAACAGGTTCCTTTTTGAGAATATCCAGATTGCTAACCTCGATACAAAGTATGCAAAACTTCAAAAGTTCATCAACGCTCCGCAAAATCAACTCACTGAAGCTGCTTTAGGTTTTTTGGCCACTGTCGCAACGACGAATACTCCCAACCTAGGGTGTTCTGACGGTTATCTTGCTAAGTTCTTACAAGGAATGGCTGGCAGCGAACAAAACCTTAAATGTTCTTTCGACTCTGATGCTTTTCCTGCAGACTTTGCTACAAAGTGCACTGAATTGGGGGGACAAGTGAGATCTTTAGGCTTTGCCATAGGTATTGGTGATGGATTTGATCTAAAAAAGATATTCGACGACACTCCCGCATTACAACCATATGCAATTTTGTCTAGTTTGTTTAAACTTAGTAGCGGTGACTCTCTTGCTCAGGCCAACGGAATGCACGTTTGCATTCCTTCTACCTGTGACACGCCTTCTGAATTAAAGAAGTTGGTTGGAGATGCGGCTGAGAATATGCTTGAAAACCTTGGTATCTTTGCTGGGACAAGTATTGCCGCTGCTATTGTAAGCCAAATTAATGGGGAGGTGGAAGTGTACGATTGCAAGGGAACGCCACCGGTGGCTTACAGCGTCGACATCTCTAAGCTTGGAACAGCGCTCGACAACAATACTCTGTGGGAAGAAATGAATGACATCACAAACACAGCATGCCCTGGTGGTGGCACCACCGATTCACCTACTATATCACCCACTCGCTCAAGTGTTACAGCAGTTCCAACGTCTGCAGCAAACATTCACCACGCTCTGCCTTCGACGATGATGATATCATTCTTTTTCTACTTCTTTTTTGCCATCAAAGTCTAAACCTGCAAAAACATTCCTCTCTGTATCCGTTTCCACGCGAAAATCACCCGCGCCTCCCATTCTCTCGCTTGCCCACCTCCCCTCTCCTTGTTTTTTTTTTTCATGCGTATCCTTTGCACGAGCCCTTCCAATCATTTGATTTACTACTTCTATGTACTACTCGTATATACATCACAAAAAGAATAATGCGGCTTTACCTTTTTCTACATACACAATATAAAAATAATACTATGATATCTCGTGATAGTTATGCAATGCGCTCTATTATGCCATCTATGCACAGCAAAATAGTTATAAATAGTTTTGTAGCATGTGTGATGGATACAAGAAAAAGCAGAGGTATCAAGAAGCTACTGAGGATTTATATGTCTTTGTGCGCCTAATGCTTCCTTGTTGGCTACTTTCAATGCACGCTGCCTTCCGAGGTGAAACCATGCAACCAGGTCCGATACGCCCCGGGCACATGTGGTGGCATTGAGCTGAACTTCTGCGCGAAGCGCATCGTACAGAAAAGGTAAATAGTGTGTATCTTCGCGAGAGTGCTTCAAAACAATGCTGGGAAGCGGACGTTCCTTCCACGAGGCAACCCGTGATTCCTTTGACACCTTGACGCCGCAGTACTTATCTAGAAGATAGTGCATGTTTCGCCGACCTCCAAATAATGATGCCCCATCGCTTGTGTCCATTAAGTTGACGACGAATAAGTTAAAGTCTCGTTGCAGCCATGCAATATTTTCGCTCGATGTGTGCATTATTTTCACAATACGTGGATTCTCAAGAGATGGTCTCAGAGCATCTGCGATAAGATGCTTTAATGGCACAGGGTCGATAAGATAATCGGCATATACGTACTTCGTTTCACCGTCATCAAGTCCAGCGGAAGTAGCGCTGAATCGGATCGTCATTTGAATCATCCAAATCGAATGCAGGTGGAGGCCTTTAAGATCGAGAGCCATCTCTAAAATATCACCCCGTGCCAATCGATTTGCAAGCGCCCCCAACGCAGCGGGAGTTTCTACATAATGGAAGGGGCAGTACGCTTCATCTGAAATTGGCTTTGGCGCAGCTCGCTTCAGTGCGGCGCCAATCTGACCCACGCATTCGCCCCACTTTCCTTCTATCGTATTATAGAAGAATAAAGATGGGATGTCGGGGACAATGGACATGATTGCGGCAGCGCACGCGTGCACAGGCGAAACAATCCCCCCGTTTAGTTTGATCCAGGAGGACCGACGCTGAAGCATTGGTTGGAGCAATGACGAAATTTGTTCGCGAGATAATCTGTTTACGACGTCCACCAACTGAGTCGTGCACTCAGATGCGTGTGCGTCAAGATTTAAGCAGTGGATCAGCTCCCCAAAATGCTCCGAAATCATGCACTCTAAGGTACTCAGGGTAATTGAACCGCTGCGCATATCTTCGCGAAACTTTTGTCTCCACGCGGAGTCCTTGAATGCGCGTTGCCCGTGGGTTGGTTTCTGGTACAACAAGCAAGCGTTCTCAACAGCGGTAAAGAGTACTTCAGGCAAAATTTGTAGGCTGGCATCGAGGGTTTTCGGGAGTGAACCTCGTGTTTTGGTGGTCGCGCGTGGCTTACTGCAGCGCCCTGTTATCGAGGCAAACTTGCAGCAATCGCACACCAGGGAGTGCCGGTGCCGCTCTGAAAATGTTGCCGTTCCGACGCAGTGGCCGTGGAGACGATGGCACGACTCAGCACATAAGTCGCATAAATGCTCAAGGGCGCACGTAAAACATTTCGGCTTGCTTCTACTGCTACCCGTGAGCATCTTTTTGTCCCTTGCTTGCGCCAAGCAGGGATGCGCAGCTGTTTACGTGCGTCTATATTTCAGCACACGACAAAACAGAGATCGTCGCAAAAGTGGTAAATGTTATTTTTTCAGCAGCCTGCATCGGATATGCATACTCAATTCGAGTCCGTTGCGGAAACGTTGTTAATTGTAAAAAAAAAACAATGCAATATTTTATTTTATTTTGAATTAAAAATAAATTATAAATAAATACGCAACCACGCCGCCTTTTTATCGTGAAGGAGCACTAACATACGATTTATGAATATGTAAATAACTACTCGTAAATATGAAACAAGGGTTGTAGTTTGTAGTTATAGGGACGCTTTCCATGCATCGATCCTCCCTTTCAGCTCTGGCTGGGGGATCAGCATATCCTTCGTCAGATGATCACGAGAAAACGGATCGGTAGAGTCGTTTAGCAAATGCTGCAAGATTACCGAGCGATCGCATATATTGCCGCTGCCCGGCAATTTTACAGGATCTGACATCACCTCCTGCATGATGGGGTCCAAAAATTCGTCGGGAGCATCCTCCAACTTTTTGTCCATCTCCGAAGCTTTCTCGGCCTCCTTTTGCGCACGGCCGTTGAAACGGCGAAGCGCCTCCAATTTTTCGCGGCTTCCGCCGAGCCGCTCCACAATTTTGGTGGCTTTATCAAAAATTTTAGGGTTGTAAAAACCGCACGTGGCAACAGCAGCGACAAAATCGTCTCCACCCTTCTCTGAAAATTGCACGAGGATTTGGAAAATGTTGAGGAGAAGCTGTCGCGGATGAAAGTTGTACGACGCGGGATTGTCGATCTTTAAATCGGTGCCCCCGGGCCCCGCAAGGTTCACTAGCAACGACGCCAGCATGGCCGCCATCCGCATCACGAGCTCTGGCATCATAAATCGTGCTGCGATTTTGCTATCCTGAGAGAGGTACAGCAGCATATCGATGGTCTCGTTCGCAAGCGAAAGCTCCCACTTGACGCGCTCCTCGTTCGTCCCCAAGTTCTGATCCACTTCAGCTCTCGCTTCGTTGCTAAGAGCCGACCAAGCGGCAAAGTCCTTTTTTAAATCAAGCGATTTTTTAATTTCTCTCAACTTTTGCAGAGAGCTCGTGATACCATCGTTGGTCAAATTCAGCACGCCGTTAGCAAATTTTATGAACCGCTCCGTGTCGGACGCGAAGGCGCGGAACGTCGCCTTGTGCGCGTCGAATTGCCAAATGTACTTCATCACGAGGCAATACTGATGACGGTGTGTAATAGCATCGTAGTGGCCCAAGCTCTCGACGTCGCCGTAAAGGTCGAGCATAGCATAGGCACAGCGCTCTACACTAAGTTGGTTCGTAGCAAGCGTATGGCTGCGCACGAGCTCGCCTGACGAAGCAGGGCGCGTTCCAGAGGGTGGGGCGGCAGCCCTTGCAGACGTAGGCAAGAAGAAGTAGTACAAAACTTCGCCAAATAGTGCTCTGATGTGCACAGAGTTTACGCAACGGGTGGAAGATCCCCCCAGCACAAAGTCTAGGACAAACTCCAAAATTGCGTTCAGCGATTCAGCAGACAAAACGTCTGCGGCCGATGCGTCGAAAAGGCACACAGCTTTTACAGTATCCGCAATATCTGCGACCACGTGCTCGGGGATGCGACCGACAGCCCCCTCGCTTTCCGCGGCGAGAATTGCAAGGTATCTGCAAGTAGTCGCACATAGCTCTAATGCGTCCCCAAGCATGTCCTTTCGCACCACCTCGACTTCCTTTGACTTGAAGATCTTCAAAAGGCCCTCAAATTGCGCCCGGCCTTGCGACGGCGGCGCATTCGGCATAAGGGCACCACGGGGAAGAGATCGTTGCATGTAACCGAGCTGCCTCTGCAATTTAAAGAGCGTACGAAATTCAGCTACGGGGCCTAGATGGAACGCCCGTAGAGCATAAAAGTAGCAGCGAGTGACAAAATTATACTCGTTCTCGCTACCCGCGCGTGGCAGAGTGCCTCCGCTGCTGCTCAGACGCTCCACGTCAGCGGGAAAGACCCTCGTGCACGCCAAATATTTTATGTCGATCAAGTGGAGCTTCTTCTTCCCCGCTGATGCGACCATGAAGGGGCGGCAGAGTTGTGTTAAACAAACAGACAAGTTGACAGCAAATCCTGCGCTCGAGGCGACGTTAGCGTCTGGGCGAAGCTTGGCACGCTCAGCATTAAGCTCGAGAATGCGACCAACCCAGCCAAGAGCAGCGCTCCTTGCGTCCGCGCCCGCCTTGCACAAGAACAACAGCGCGTCTTTCATGTTATGCTGCAGCGTCAACATGCGTGTCCGGAGGGAGGAGAAAGAATACTCTTGCTCTCGAGGGGGCGTAGTTAGCAGGGACGCAAAGTACGTTTTGATCATACTGGGAGATCCTAACGTTGCCGAGAAAAACGCACCCAGGGTAGACTCGTGCTCCACGCGCTTTCCACAACGGATAGTAGTAAGCTGATTGCGGAGTGCGCTCATCAGCATCTGCTCCATCGGATTTCGAGGCTCATGGCCTGCTGCTGCGCGGAAGGAATGCAGTGCATCCTGCTGAACGCTGACAGGTTTTTCCCACGTCGACGTACTCGCCGCTTCCTCGGCAGCGATGTGCGCCGCGAGAGCCCCAGCAAAAGGCTTTTCTGCGCATATCGAGCGTAATATTGCAGGAGGATTAGAAGGGATATCGTCCGACTTTCGCATTCGATCAGCAAGAACGCTTACCAACGGCACGATGAGAGCTGCCACGCAATCTTGCTCCACGCATTCTTCGCACACGAGCTTCATGAGGGGAATGGATGATTCTTGAATACTTCCCCACTGCTCCTCTACAACGCTTGCCAATGCCTTGACACCGCCCCGCTCCCGTGGAAACATAGTCGGTTCTATTACCGCAGTAACTATATAGGAGACCGTTATCTTAAGTGCAGCTTTGACACCAGACTCCCATGGACGCCCTTTCGCCTTCCTTGCAGACACGAACGCGCTGCCTAGACAACTGAGAAGACACCGAAAAGGAGAGGTTCCTAGAGTCGGAGACAAAAGTGCGTCGTACAATACCTCCGAAAAAGAATTTTCATCCAACTCGCACGCCGCTTCATCACAAGGATACTTGATTCCTCCAGCGGCAAGCACCCTTTCAAGCTTCTCAGCTAAAGTTCCCCTCTTCTTCTTTTTCTTCAACGTCGCCTTGCCCTTTCCTCCCCCCTTCCGCTCCCCTTGTGACCTATGCGCTACGTCTTCTGCTTTCCTAACGTGCTCGTCAGCTGTTTCGATTTCCCCCTTTGGAGATGCAAGCGACATAGGAGTTGGGGCTGGACTCCCACTGCCCGGAGAAGGAGCACGGGACCTTTTCTTGGGCGTTTGCAACCCATCAGGCAAACTTGGAGAAGATGCAGCTCTCTTCACCTCGGCAGGCGAGGATTCCTTTCGCTCTCCATTTGCGGCTCCAGATAGTCGGGCGAGACGCGCGGCGCGCAGTTGCGCAGGCGATAGGGTCTCGGTTGAACCAGGAGACTCGTCTCCACCCTCGTCTTCTTCTTTGACAAGAAGCCCGCGGATAAAGTTCATTTCTTT
>JACLAC010017387.1_pt1 | contig 18522 bp, 22 predicted proteins | sample 8027881 | NCBI WGS metagenome assembly JACLAC01 (sample SAMN15725517, study PRJNA655200) | protist metagenome | isolation source: fluorescence activated cell sorting (FACS) single amplified genomes of... | place: Spain: Blaines Bay Microbial Observatory, Mediterranean Sea | collected 2016-01-19 | reverse complement strand
ACCTTCAGTTTGCCTAGACTCGCACCCAACGACGGGCGCGGGTTGGCACCGTGGGATTTCAGTGTGCCCATTGCACAGACGAGTCGGTATAACGTTTCGGGCTCTGCGGCGTCGCCTTGACCCAACGCTAGCGCAGCATCCTCGGTGACTGCCAGAAACAAGTCCAAATGCTCCTTATCTTTGTTGCTCTCGCCGAAGGCAACACCCATGTTCAGCAGAATGGTGGCGACTGCGACCTTGGTGAGCTTGTGCCATGAGGATGGGGGGGACGCATCATTTCCTGCGCACATTTCTTGGAACAGATCCGCCAGCTGCTTCCTCTTATCAAACAGCGCCCATTTGTTCGTAGAAAACTGAAACATGTTAGCCAATGCGCGCGCCGCGGCAATCCCCAAGGGCTGTGATGGGAAATTCTTTAGTTTCTTCATTGCCAGCAAGATATACTGCGTCCCCCGATCCGTCCCCTTGAACATGTCGCTGGAACTTGGGTGGAGCATGTAGAGGCGCCACAAATCGATAATCGGGAATAGCTTCTCATCTTCCCAGTTGGGCAGCTTTTTCCACACCAGATCGCGCTCGACTGGGCGGAAGTTTTCTCCTTTTTTGGGTAATCTCTCCAACATGTCGTTAAAATGCATCAACTCAATGTCGCCCATCTTCTTTGGGTGCTCTGGGATCTTCCCTGCTTCCAACTCTTCGGGTGTTAGCTGGGGCATCTCGTCGTCGGAAAACGTGGCGTTGAACTCCAGGATCTTGCCCTTCAAACTGCCGATGACTTTGTCGAAATTGGGCGCATCGAACACCAGCGCCTCGCGAATGGGGAAGTGCTTGCTTCCTTGACTACTCGTGGCTGGCGCTGCTTGCTGCGTTGGCGGAGGCTTCGGCGCCGCTTGCGTAGCACCGCTCTGCTGCTCGATGACGTTGCGCTGGGAGGAGGTTTGCTGCTCAATCACGATTGAGCTGAAGAGCCTGGAAAACTTCTAAAGAGCCTGGGAAACTTCTAAAGAGTCTGGAAAACATTTTAGTCTGGACTAGTAGTAGAGTAAGCTCTTAGACTTAGTATTACTGGGTAATTAGTCTTAGACTTACCTGCGCTCCTGCTCCTTGACCAGTGTTCTGCTTGATGAATTGACATATCTGTTCAAGATGATCCTTGCGCATCCCTTCGCGGGCCACAAAATTTTCCGCGATGACAAGAGGATTCTGGCCTGTTTGTTTCATGTGGGAATCATCGTCATCAGTATTATTTTATTCAAAACACGAAGTGCTGACAAAATGATAATACCTCTCGAAACATTTTTTTTCTCAAAAAAATAAAGAGACACCCACCCGCTCCAACTCAAACCATGATTCCAGTGCACACCATTTTGCTATCATCCCAATGCTTCAAACTTCCCCTCCTACCATCATTGTACGGCAGCCTCGCTGTTCTGCCGTTCTCGCCAAGCTCTACGTCGAAGACGTAGTCGTACTCGCCTGCAGGGAAGAGCTGGTCTCCGGGATATGGGGTTTTCTTCTTTGAGCTTCCCTGCACTTCACCCACTAGGTCCCAGTCTCGCACACCGTTCCACGAGTACGCCATAATCTTCTGCCCTTCCCGGAACATCTTTATCTGACCTGGACGAAGATTTTCGCGAAATGTTTTCTTGCAAAAACTAGCGAGCTGTAAATTATCCTCGATGCAAATTGTGTCAAGATCAGATTCTGATGATCATTCAATGTCATGTTCCTAGGATTGATTCTTCCCAGCAGAGTTCTGAACCATTCTCGCCCTTCTTACTTCCCTTCTTCTCACCCTTCTTCTTTCCTGGCATTCTCGGCATCTCGCTGATATCTGGGACGCTGTCTAGGGGTACGGCGCTAGCACCTTGTGCACTCGCCTCCGCAGCGGCGCTCATTGCGGATTGTATGAAGCCTGGGGATGGGTTGGAGTTAGACTTTAACGCAACAACAAATTCATGTACATTCATGGACCAGGTATTTGCGAGCTATAGTCACAGTGTCCTTAAAACGTGTTCAAAACGTGTTCGAACAACCGACATTCTTTACTACCAACCATCTGTCACTGTGAGAAAAATGAGTCAGAAGCGGAAACTAACAAGTGTAAAAAATACCATCACATAAATTACAACTTCGCTTACATTCTTTGACCGTATCCTCCGCCATCCGTGCTGGGCTGGCGGTAAACACCCTTGCGAAGCCGTCTGCGCAGGCACTAACAACATCCCCATTAGGTAATGAACCCACACCCCAGACCGTGTTCGGATGTAGGATGCTCTGCTTGCACGACGAATCGTTCAGTGACCAGAGCTTTAGCTGATAATGGAGGATTTTCTCGGATTTTTTTTGCCACATTAAAATTCCTCCACTTGCTGACAAATAAATCTTGTTTCTGATGACATTGCGGAGATGCTAATTGAGTACAAATTATTGTGAGATCGATTCTGAACGAGCGGCAGCCCGATCTTCAATTTGAAAGCTCAAAGCCTTGAATACCATTCATAGTGATCATAATACAGTACTATTTTCAAAATGCTAACCCCAAACCTCACCATCCGATCCTCGCCTCCACTTATGATTGTTTCGCCCCCATGTGACTCCAAATCTCACCATCCGATCCTCGCCTCCGCTTATGATCGTTTCCCCCCCATGTGGCTCGAAGTCGAAGACGAAGCCATCGTGCCCAAGCAACTGCCCCATCTCCAGGCCATCTAGCGACCACAGGCGGAGCGACTGATCATTACTTGCGGAAAGGAGCATTTGGCCCCCTGAACTGGGATTCGAGTGACACTTCACCTTCCGCACGATCTCCTTGTGCCCTGCGGCGGTACGAACCTTGGCTGTGGGAGGTGGGGGAGAGAAGATGAAGATGAAGAAGAAAACGGGGAGTGACAACTCGTGTTGGAATAATCATACGGAACTACGGCCGACTTGTGCTAGGATTCATATGTTGATATTTGTGACACACTTGAACAACATCCCCTCACTCCCATCCGCCTTCCAAAAGCTTATCTCGCCCGTGCTGTCGCCCGTGACGATCTCCCCGGTGGGCATCAGTCCCACGGCAATCGCGTGGGTGCCAACCGCGATCTTCGTAACCAGCGCTCCCGAAGAGTTGTCCCATATTCTGCAGGTCCCGTCCCAGCTTCCCGAAAACAGCTGCACCCCCCGATCCACCAGAGAGTTCACTGCCCCCTCGTGACCAGTGAACTGCAGCACCGGGTTGCCGCTGTAGTCGAGCTTGTAGATGATTGGTTCCCGGGATGAGGAGTAGAAGTGTTCATTTTCCCCTCCCTCCGCATCGCACAAACAATAGATGTAGTCTACGTGATGCGTCAGGGTCTTCTCCAGCTTGTAAGCAGTTGCTGCAGCAGCTTCCGGTTCCTCGCCACCCCCAGTCGACCACATGCACACCAAATTGTCCATGCCACCTGTGACGATGCGGCCGTTCTTTAGGACGGCGAGACAGCGGACAGAGGCTTCGTGGCCCTTTAGCTCCTGGGCCAGCTCAAAGCCGTCCACGGCCATGTCGACAGCCATCTTGGGGCCCTATGTTGTAAATATCCACCGATACGATGTCAAGAATAGTATGATTTTATCTCAGAGTCAACTTAAGTTGGTAATAAATTCAATCGAGGAGACGCTACCAACTGTATGGTTTTCTACAATATCCTGAAATCGAATGAGGAGAACCAAGAGAATCTGTCCGACCAACTGAAGGATCGATACCAAGAACTTATCGCAGACACAACCACAACCACAAAAAGGGAACATGAGTCTGCTCTTTCGAATTTTCTCGCGACGAATTCATCTTTTGAAGAGCCACCTCTAGACCTCCGCTGACGACTCACTACCACAATTAGTATTACCGGACTCACTTTTACCGTGACTCATTTGAAATCTTTGGCCGAACACGCGTTTAAGTTAAAAGCACACCGCACTTCCACGTGGATCATCACCCAGAGTGGACTAAGAATGCTTTGGCAAGAGACGGAGAATGTTTCAGACAGAGACGCCGAAAGGACGAAACCTCAATTGACCAAGCTATTGGAACCCGAACTTACTTTCTCCAATGAACTCCCACCTTTCGAGAGATCCTCACAAAAATTTAAACGTGATCGCCGCAGAGCTGGAAAATGAGGGACGGGAAGTGGTGAGAGGCACCGACACGCGTGACACAGTGTCCCATGCTACGGAATGTATTCAAAAGAATAATGTGGGTCTCTGTATTGGGTCTCTCTATGGGGTTTCTGCAACAATTCTAGTATGGGGTTTCTTTGTTGTACAATCGAGTCTCTGAATCGTTTTATTTCCTTCACTATGCAACACCTCCACATATCACGTCCGTCACCAATATGCAATAGTGGATGCTTTTTGAATTCATGATGTGGAGAACAACTCTGACTCTGAGAACCTCAGACCGAGACCCGGCATAATCTCAAATTCTCGAGGTCAGTCGGAGTCTAGGCTTGAAAAAAATTGGAGCCGCCGACCCCCTCACAAAATTGTGGTTCGGACAGTCAGTCCCAGAATCATGTGAAGCCCCTGGCTCTCCTGCCCTCCAAAAAGTTAAACCGATCTCCTCCTGCAAAATCCCTTCCTGCTTGTTATTAAGAAGTGTTAACCTCGGTCATCCCAAGTTGCGACCACACGATCCCGAGGAAAACAATCCTTCCCAACCAAAACCATCTCATTCCGGCTCTAACCGAAACGGTTCTCCGGAGAAGGCCTGCACGGGCCCTGTCCCTTGTTGGAAATCGTTTAGTCTGTGCCCCGTCTGCCCTGTGGGCATCACCCTCGGTCGGTTGTTTTCTTCCTGAGCGGCGTTGGCCTCTCGTTGGAGGTATTCTGTGAAGTTCCCGGGCAGTAACTGCTCCCCTAGCTGGATTGCGTTTGCGCCACCCAGCTTCTCCGAGTACGACCACACCAAATAGGCCATGTAGGCGTAGCTGGATATGGTAATAATGACGATGTCATAACGTATTTCAAGAACATGATCATCTTCAAGAAAATTAAATTCCTAAGAATCTGATCATCATTAATTTAGGCAATTACTCATATCACGACTACAGTCTTAGAAAATCACCCAATCAGAATGCGTAGATCACGATGTCGAAAATCCGCTACAACCCTCTTACATCATGTATTCCATCACGACATAAAAAATCAACGCCATCTGAACCTCATCGCAGCCGACATTTGCCACGTCTTTCATCTCCCCACAGATCACGGTTAGCTGTTGTTTTTTTTAAAAAAAATATATCAGTGTCCACGACGGAATTCATTCTGAGCGGAACCGTCCATCAATATAAGTAATTAGTATTACCCTCAAAACCTGCAACACCACGAAGACCTCTACCTCCTATTCGGTGTGCTGCACCCCTCACCCGCAACAGCTGCAGCACCACGAACAGGAGATAGACAAGTAGGAATACGTAACATTCTTGTAGAGGTGCTGGCTGTCGGAGGGCACACCCTTGCAGACCCTTCATGCCGTATGGCAGTGACAACACCCGAAACCCAGCTTGCAACCACATTAAGGTATAGCCTGTGGGGATGGGAGGGATTGAAATTGAGCATAGCCCTAGGAAATTTGTTTTGCAAAAAATAGAATTTCATCGTAGTGGAACTCTTTTACTTCTATTCTCCCCCGTAAAAGTAATACACCTTACTCAGCTCGGTGAGATGGGGGTCTATTTTTGGTAGCGAGAAGAGCGAAAACATCGCCAAGAAACCCTGCATGGTCAGATACATCGTCACGATCTGGGCCGCTTTGTCAATATCAAAAATACCACAACACGCTTTCTCCGCAGGTCGTATCACCAGCAGTCTGCGGAGGAAACTCCCAGATGCTGATGCTCGGTTTGTTGGGGTTGTCTCTGAAGATGGCGACAGCTCTGATGTTCCGTCCCCATGGTCTCCGTTTATTGTCACGCTGTCGCTCGCGGTTTGGCTGCTATCGGCTATAGGAACATCCACTATCACGTCCATCGGAATGTCGGAACCAGGTCCCCCCTGGGGACCCACACTGTTAGTAGGACGTCCATTGTTGGGACCGCCACCATTGCCCCTCCGCGGTCCGCCAACTGACGGATTCGCCATTACTATGTAAAACAACCTCCAATGTTGCTCACGTGACCATAATGATATTCGGATTCCTCAATTTTTTCTACTTTTCTGAAAGAGATGCGGACACGAGTTCAATTTTAGTATTACCAGAATGGACAGGAAATGCTTTTGAGTTTGACAAAGTTCTCGCGGGTCTGAAATACGACTGTGTTAAGAATTGCCTCTCAGGAAACCAAAAGTCCCATTCAAAGAGACGTTGACGAAATACATTAGATGCGCAGGAATGCAATCGTTCCTGACTCACGACATTTATTGAACATGAAATTAACCTTTATTGACCGAGCTCTCCCTTGATATGCATCGACACGCCGGCTTGCGAGTCACGAACGCTTAAAAGAAATCTACCAATAACACGACTTCTAGAAATATCGAGGAGCTCAGCCTCTCATGAATGTGCGACGCTAGAGCTCGACATTCTGAATTCTCAGATGTACGTTGCGTGCCCCAACCTGAGTCTCTCAGCGACATGCCAACGAAACGACATTGAACTGGACAATTTTTGACAAGGAAATAGAAACACATACAATTGAACTGGACAGTTCTGCCACTGACTCGCAAACAGATAGGTACGACCGAATGAAGAAGTCATTACACAGAACTGCAGGAACGACAATCACCTCAGCAGGTAAAGCATCTTCTGTCGCATTTCGACTCTGCAGACTATGAATATACCCCGGATACTAACTATAGTAGCGTGCAACATCAAAGCGTTCCAACGTCCTATGATACTATCATAGCATTCCAAGCGAATTCTTTTTCATAGATCCGAGTTCTCTTTCCATCTGATATCGTCGTATTACGACTCATGTTACCTCATCGGTCTCGAATTCAGTATATCTACAGCGATCTTTTTACGATCACTGATCATATTAATATTATTCACGTGAACATTCCCAGTCTCCTCTGACTCTCCAGAACTACTTTCTTGTCACCGTCACGCCTCTTTTGCACCAGCACCACCTCCTGGCCCTCTATTCCCCACCTTCGCCCGGTGGATGTTCATGAACACGCAGTTGCTCTCCGCGAATTCCTTGTTCAAATCCCTGGCTGTCCGTCTGAATTCCTTCTCCTTTTCCTCCAGCATCTTTTTGCTTCTCCTATACCTCCGCTCAATTCTATGCACCGCATCCTCGTACAACCGTGTAAACACCTTCCTGCACAAGTAAGCATTCAACCCGGATTCGTGCATCAGTTTCTTCATCTGCTTTCCGATTCCTTGTTGCTCGGCCATGGCTTTCAGCTTGTCAAAAGCATCCTGGATCGACTTCATATGCTCCTTCAAACCGGCGTTTTCATCGGTCAGACCCTGCACTTGCTCGTTCCTTTCGCGCAACTTGCGCTTCAGGTCGGCGATCAGGCTGTGTTGGGATTTTTTTCGGTAAGTGTTAAGATATTAGTAACTTATCTATCAATTAATTAGCACCTCTAGGCATTCGCAGACCGCAACACTCATAAATACCTGCACTACACTCAATACTTTCGATACTAATCTCCTTCTGTCGAAACAAACTTTCTCACGCATCTTTCTCCGAGTTGGTGAGCAGCGTTTCGGAGATCCCCCATGCCTCGTCTTCCACCGTACCTGAGGGAAGGCCATTGAACTTTCCTCAACTCAAATTACAGCCGATAGTAGCATGCAATCCTCTCAAAAAAAATTCTGACCCATGATGACTGTTGCTATCCTGCTATCAATATCATCGAAAATGCTAGCGCTATTATATCACAATGTGACAACAGGAGGTCCTCACAAAAGACAATTTCGTACCAACTGTGTCCACATTTGCGTGCATCGCGTCGATGCGATCCAGGAATCCTCGGACTTGCGCGTCAGCCATGGTTGAGGAGCTCGTTGAGAAGCTAGTGGAGATTAGTCACCGAATATTGAAATACAACTTGAATTAGTCACCGAATCGAATTGTGTTCAACTTAAATTTCTTGTTCCATTAATATTTACTATGATTGCCGTTGTGAAAGTTACCCTTAAAAATTTTACTATGTTCACTCCTGTGATCCTAATGTGAATTTGGAGAATAACGATGAAAATGCTGACAGACTAGATTGGAAAAAACTCAGACCGAGACAAAACTGTAAATTTCATGATATGTAGAAGTACATGAATGCATGCTGCGGAACTTACGAGAAATCATACGTCGCGGCCGCCAGAACTACACCACATGTGAAGAATACACGCAAAGAACGGTTCACCAGCGAGAGACGCAAAGGATGATGACGGGAAAGAACAACCATAAGCAAAAAGAGCGACAAATATGTGCGGACAATGAAATGCGGAGAATGAAATCATCAATTTGAATATCTAAGACAGATCACGCCCATGCAGGGACGTCGGATCCAAATGACTTTGACAACAGAACCTAACTTGCACGCGTTGGAAAGTAATTCCGAAATTTTAATATGCAAAACGACAATGACAATGACAATCATAAAAGAGGTTATTACTATGCCGAGACAATGTCAATACTATGCAAAAGAGGTTATTAAATTTATGTTGTCCTCGCAACTTGCGCCCACTTTTGTGAAAGAAAATCACCGAAACACATCTCTGATTGCTTTGCTGCACCCCCCTCTCCTTCTTGGCTCTGAGCTTCTTTACCGCCTTCTACGCTTTTCCCCCCACGATATTCCTCCCCGGCCGCGTTTGCCTGATCTTGGAAGAGGCTGTACATTGCGTTTTTGCGTCGGAATCGCTCTGTCGCGGCCGCCCCACACTCGTCCACAAACTCCCGTTCAACTTCATTGACTAATGGCAATGTGGTGGAATCGTCCTTACTTGTGCGTAGTACGGCACCCCCGTCCGGCACCTTCGCCTCATACTTCGGATAATAAAAGAACACCACGGACGTGCGGTCTGGAGGAGACGCCGATTCTCCTTCTGATACGGTTCTCTCCGGAGAAATCACCCGATGCAATGGCGACACGAATTTCCCGCCACTGACGATACTCATGAAGTCTCCGCAATTGACGAAAATCTTGCCCTCGTCGAACCGGGGCCGGACAGTAAAATACTGCTCCGACTCCTGACAGTACCACTGCAGACCAGGTTGATTGCACGACACGATCAAGGTGAGGAGCCTGGGGATGTCAAAAGTTTCGCCGGCTTATTGCCAATCATACAGTTCACTGAGGTTTTGCACGACTGTGACTTTCCTGTTCAGACCAACGTAGTTCAATCCCTCTCACCCCCAATCCGTGTGCGGACTTGAGCCAAGGATGTGTGTGAACTTTTTGTCTCCCTTTTCCGCGGCCTCGGGCAAACGCAATTGTTCACTCGAGAAGTATCGGAATATCCGACAGAGGCCTAATAATCAGGTGAGTGTTGTCACGAATGATTAAGGACCGTCATTAAATTGAGGACCATTATTCCGAAGGGAAGCAATCTTTTCCTGCAATCATCTCAGATGTGACTCCGATTATTCAACAACGTCATCCCACCTTGAACAACATTCTCGCCGCCTCATGAATAATCGATCAACCTCGAGTTCGTCAACCTCGACTTCGCGGTCATTACTTCTTACTGAGCGTCTCCCCCCCTTTCCATTCCCGATCGAGCACTTCCTCGTCACCGTAGAGCGCGAGAGAATAAGCGCGAACGAGCATTTCGCCGACAGTCACGAAGAGGTTGAATAGGGATTTCTCCAGGATCGTGCGCGCCTGGACAAATGCAAAGGGTAAGGTGTGTGCTTCCGAATCCCCGCCATTCTTCATATTAATATTGCCAAAGCTCACTCAGATGGTTCTGTCCTCGAAGTAGTATCACGAGGACGTAGAATCCACAGACGAATCCTGAGGCCGGTTAGTATTGCTATTAGTATTAGTATTACGATGATGGCCATATGATGCACATTCGATGAAAACCCGTACACATCATTATGAAGCCTCACCTTCTCCCCAAACCCATCTTTTATCTCTGGAAAAACGTTGTAGCCTTCCATTGCGAACTGCGGCGCGTCGTGCGTTTCACAGGGACAAAAGCCTTTGGCAAAGGAGGGTTTGCTTTCGGATTTTTGATCGTTGTTGTTCCCATTCCTCCATCCCCCGTAACCGTACCCAAACCCCTCCTTATTTTCAAACATGTTTTTGTCGCCACTCTCGCTGCCATATGCGATATACCCTCTCTCGATCTTGCTGCCCGGAAGCTTGACGTTCGTCAGCTCCTTTTTCTTTTCTTCATTTACTCCACAAAACAGCTGCTGGCAAGCAGAGAGGATCTCTGTTTGCGACAACGTGCTGTCGTGCTGTCTGGAACCCGTCGCTGTAGTGAACTCCGCAGAGCTCCAGGACGAAGGACAAAAGGGGACTGAGGATTCTGCAGAAATTTCAGATGCACCGCCGAGATCGACCCAAAACGAACCGAACTCCATGGAACAACGGGCGATCCGTTTAGCGACTGCTTTTTTTTCTTCCGACACCCCATCATTCGAACCTTGTGCCTGTTGAGTCTGACTACTCGCAGGAAGGAAACAGCGCACATCCACCACCGGCACGTCCAGGTAGGGGGCGTATGGATCACTAGGCTCGCGCTCTGTTCCAGGAACGGCTACATCCCCTCCTCCGGGTTGTCCCGTCTCCGGCGAGACCATCCTGCAGCTGTGTCAACCTGTCTTGACTCTGAGTAGTCACATGACAATGTAGTAGTTACAGATACTACCTCTCTTGAATCCCATGTGTACGATATCAATTTGAATCACTAGTCTCATGCGATTTGAAGCACGTTCGACCGATGATATTCTTCCATTCTGATTGACTGTCACTCTGAAAATGTACGGTTCCGGTTGGTTCACTCCCACACATGGCACTCCGCACCCAGTCCGCAAGTTGATGATAGGGTCAAAATTCCAATCACGGATGCCAGTCGCACTACGTCACCTGCAGCACCTGATTCCCAACATGGCTCAGACGAGAGCGAAAATGGATCCCAAATCAGACACGGCGAAAACAGATTGTGGCGGGATGCCCAACTAGAAACACGAGCGCACAACACACATGATCATGATGTGCCATCCGCGATTTGCCCAGCCATGAGAAGAGAGTGTTGAGACCTCTGAGAGGTTCGACACAAAACGATCTCTAGGAAGGTGGCCCTGACTTCGTTAGCACCATTCAAGTTGATGATCGTTCAAATAAAGACCGAAGGTTTGTTGACGACTGTTTAAATACAAAAACAGAATTTGTCTTTCGGATCCACCTCCTAAAGAATCGGCAGCAGCTTCATGATTCACGTGCATTATCTGCTGCTTCATAGATTCAGTAGTAGACTGTTCTCCACGTCTACAAATTGAACCCGGTCGTACAACTCCCCGAAAGTTCAACAATCGGCAGTAGTATGCAAACGATGAAGTCATTACCTGTCGACCCGAAAGGTGGATCACCCTGGGATGGGCATCGCGATGACTCCCCAACGGTTAATAATCCTCCCCGGAGTGAGAGTCAACGAGCTCACTACTTTTGCTGGACTATTTCATCTTAGAATCACAGAGAGAGTTCATTTTTGAGAAAGACAGAGATGATTCCATAATATCGAATGCTTCGGAAGTTCGCTTGAATACATGGGTATATATTAATACATTGTGGATGATGACGATATTGTGGATAATATACGTTCCTTGTGTAATACGATACCGATTCATTTTGAGCCGCGGACTCTATCACCACCTGAGACCGCCTCAGACCTGTGGGAGAGGAGAGTGCAAAATCCGTAGCGAAAAAATGCTCCACGTGTCCTTAATTTTTGTGGATTTGTTGTAATTATCTCGTGTGAATCTCGTGTGCATTTGAAACTGAGTAGTGAGGTCATTTCTGCTAACCGGAATTGAGTGCCGGTAACCAATTCGAAACTACGACTTCAAACTATATCGAAACAACAACCGACTCAGGAGGAGGCTGCCGCCGATGTTTTTTGTCTCTCGCATTCTGCGTTCTACCACATCCCATCTTTCTAAAACACCAGAATTGGATGTAGATCACCACGATCACCTTCATTCTTCCGCAGAAGTAGGTAACGGTTTCTGCTTTGTTGGTACAACACATCAGGAGTTTTCGATTGCCGGGAGCTGGTCGGAGGGGCTTCCACTCTCCACAGCTAAGGTGGCCGAGTCCGACATAGTCGTAGCTTGGCTCAGATTCAAGTTCGGCAGGCTTTGAACCTGAGGGGATAAGTCCGCAAGAATTATTCGGGTGAGACAATTTTGGTAGAAGATTTTTCTGACACTGTTAAACTTAAAAACTTGAAGAAACAAATCCTAGGAAATTATTTCGTGACGACATTAATACTCGTGTATTTGAATACGTGTTGCCCCGTACATATCTATAAAATAGATGATTCTTCCAAAATACCAAAATACATGAATGAAAACACCCCCTGAACTCACCGTCGAAAAGTCCGTGTTGAAAATCTTCTTCGCAAACACCTTCTTGACACGTCCTTCCACTTCCTTCGTGTCGTACTTCGATTTTATCTTCATATCTGTTATCAATCCCTTGATATCCTCGCGGGCCTTCTGGATCTCTTGGCTGGAGTTGTTTGTTTAACTTTGCGAAGAATTTTTGCTACTATGAAACAACAAATAATACTATCATATTATCAGTCGCGAAACTTCTTCAGAAAGGAAGGAACTCCAGAATAATATATTAATGGAGGGAACTCCTAGCTACTAAGACATTTAATTCTGTGAAACTCTTAGCCACTATCATCGCAACGTGGAATTAGAGAGTAAGTCCGCTCACCCTGTGGTCCGGCGCAACCCCCAGAGGAATTCTCGTTCGTGCTGCAGCATTTCGATCTTGTCGTCTTTTCGTCGGACCTGCATAGTTAGTGGAGAGGGATAAGATCATTGTTAGTAGCTGTACCACATTGCTGTGCAGCTATTATCCAATCGCCACAACTTGAACATTGTGTACAGCTGAAACTCCAATACTTAGACTAATGGCTTCTCAGGAATGGATCCATCTCAGTCTGGCAGGAGAGGATTCATTGACATCAGGCATCTGATGGTTACAACATCGATACTTACCGCCTCCGCCACACTCTCCCTCTGCTGGTCTTCCTTCCGTCTCTGTCTGATCACATTAATCTCCTTGTTCTTCTCCTTGAGACCATCCAGTTCACCCTTGAACTCGAGGTACCTGAGTATCGAAGCATGGTAATCAATCTGATCATGATGGATGATATTATGATAATCGATCCTTCGGGAATTGTGTCGTCGAATAATTAATATGATTATCTCGCATTATCGTTATGAAGAAATTATATATGAATTTAAGTCTGTATGAAATCTATTAAAGAATCAGATGATCTAGTACCTTTTTACAACAATATTACTATTAGAAGTTTGATCTTATCATTATAATTCCTACCTTTCCTTCTTCATTTCGTGCAACATCAGTTTGTGTTCCACTGCTGCGTGATGATCCAAAATATTGTTCCTCCTCTCTTCAAGCTTCCTTCGAGACTCATCGGCGATTGCGTGTCGCTTCATTTGTAGCTGGAGAGGGAGGATTATAATAGTGCGGGAGTTGTAATATATAATCTATCTATTAAGTTGTAATAATCATCATTGATAGTATTCGACGCGTACTATTCTAGGAGATGATGATAGTCGGATTCTACTTTTGTCTTCATATGATTAGTATGCCGACTATTTTCAACAACCTAATACGCCTACCTGGAATCCCTTCTTTGCGTTTTCCTCCTTTTGTAGCTGCCGCATCATGTCAAGTCTCTGCTGGCGCTCTTTATCCGACTGCTGCTTCTTCATGAAGGCGTCGTATTGCTCCTTTTGCTTGTTCCCGAGGTTGCCCTGGTAAGTATGAGACGTCACATGTAGATTATCAATACTTCTTCTCTCGGACTATATGATACACACTTACACAGTAAGTTATCCACCAAATAGAATACTATTGCCTATTCTTGTAATTCAAATAACATAGTTAGTAGATTAATTCTCCTTCATTCCCCACCATCGACAGCGCTATCCTGTCCTGCACAAACTTCTTCCTCTCTGCCATCTTGCGCTCCCATTCTCTTTTTTGCTTGGCCCGAATGGTATTCCTCTTCTCATCGTTCATACGCATCTCCTCTTGCCGCTGCTGCTGCAGCGCCCAGGCTGCCTGCCTTCTTGCCTCTTTTTTCTCTTCATTCAGCCTCTTTTTCTCGGCTTCTTCCATCGAGCGCAGATGCTGCTCCTTGCGGGCTCGCTCCTGTTGTGAAGGAGTGGGAAGAAGTTGGAGAACTAATTCGCCGAGTAGTATTAGTATTACTGTATATTCAATACTACATCATATCGGAATGGAAGAACTAATTCAATTACGTACATATCGCAATAGATCATATGACTAATAGTACTAAACTTAGTACTATACTTAGTAGTACACTTAGAACAAAAGAGCGATCGGATATTATTGTATCATAGGAAACTATTAGTTAAAAAATGTACTACTACTAGGACTATAATAGTATCCTCTGTATCTGTCCAGTCCAGTAGTAGTACTCCACGGTCACCCACCTGCGCCTGCTTGAGTCTCTCCATTTCCTCCAGATGTTTTTCGAATTCCTCTTTGGCTATTTGTGCATCAAGTTGTTGTTGGGCTGCTAGTTCTGCCGCCTTCATCTCCTCCTTCATCCTCCTCTCTTCGTTTTTCCGCGCCATGGCAGCGGCCCGGTCCTTCATCGCCTGGTCATCGCCCTGCTCCTCTGCGGCCAGGAACTGGTCCTTGGATTCGAGGACCCTGGGGGATGTGATAGGAACTGGTCCTTGGATTCGAGGACTCTGGGGGATGTGATAGCGATATTAGGATTAGAGATAGAGGAGGAACTGTGTCAGCTTGGATTCGAGGACCCTGGGGGATGTAAGTAATGTGATAGCGATAGTCATGGCAATATTGATGTTATAGATTATGATAGAGAGGAGGAACTTGAAGAAATCTCCTTGGATGACATCAATGTTCGAGGACACGGCAATGGTATGAGATTAGATAGACATTAGAGGCGGCTGTGTGCTCTTTACACAATACTCCTCACTTTTTCTAAGACTATCTGCTTCTTACCGTGTTTGGTGCAACTGATGCGCAAGAGTATTTCTTACCGTGTTTGGTGCAACTGGTGAGCAAGAGTATTTTGCAACCATTTTAGCTGCAAATGCTGGCAATGCTGCATGCGCTGCCTCTCTTGGCGGACGCCATCGGAGGTCACCGCCATCAACACACCTAGAAGTGAATAGAGAGAAAATGTGTAGAATTAAATACACCACCTTGAGAATGAAGTAACAGTTCTGAGAAGTAGAAAAGTTCCGTATTACAGGTGCGTCGAATGACATACCGTATGTAACAGGAGAAGTTAAATATTCCGCGCCTCTCACCTGCGCTGACTCCCTGTCGTCTGCTCAGTTCATTCAATGTCATTCCGGTGGTGCTTTTGCTTCTTTCCTGGAAAATTTAAAGATGTTGTGGAATGTGAGTTTTTAAATGCACGGGGAGAGTCTAGAGGTGAGTTCGAGAGTCTTCTAAAATGTCAAGCGCAACAGTGATTGTCTCCTGCTGATTCAAGTTATATCAGAAGAACTGGAGGATAGTACAATTGTTTTAGTGCTCCGGATGATCTTCCTGATGGTAACACTCACTTTGTCCTCATCCTGAAGTATGACGTCTCGGGAACGCCTGCAGGCTGTGAGCAAGTCGCGTCGTTTGGCCTCGAAGAAGTCGTATCGGAGCTTTACTAACCGTGGCTCAAGCCCCTTCTCCACGAAGGCTTCTATCGGCTTGTAAATCAAGTCCTGAGGGATTTGAGGAAATGGCATGAGTCTTGGCTTCTTGGAAAAAGACGTAATTGCTGGAAAAACATGCCACAACTGCTAAATACATCTGTCAGAACTGTTTGTGAGTCGAAAAAGTTTGATTCGCTCGAATGGATCTGAGAAGTACTACGAGCCATTAAGAAATTCCAAAGGTGCAAATTTCAGTCCTTTTCCAAAGTTGAATTCTGCACAGATATTTCTACACAGATATTTACTAGTCCAACCATTTCCACAATTGCTTCTTCTTACCGACGGAGCGACCCCCTCCTGAGCACATGCCTGTAGTGACCTTGGACTCGTTATCGTTTCTTTTGGATCGTGCTCCGCAAAGTTAGACAGACTCACCTGAGATTTTTTGCAAAAAAAAATTTCTGGGAAAATTCAACCTCCAACTTCTACCAATCACTTCTTGAAGAACATCATGTTGAAGGAAATCGCGGATACTACAGATACTCAGATAATGGAAGCCTGTGACAATGATCACGGATACTCAGATTCATAATATCATTATTTGTCACATCATCTTACAAACGTTTTTTCTGCTTGTATTGGCGCCACCTGCTGCCCGTCTCCCGAAGGGGCCACATTCTCCGCGTTGTCGGCCATGTTTCAGCCCGGAATCGCTATCACCAACAAATTACTTTTTTTCTTTTCTCGACGTCTTTTCGCCTGTCAACTCGAACGACTTGCTCGAGATGATATTTTGTTGTGTCCGACGAAGTAAGCCTTCGCACAATGCAACGAGAAACCTTGCGTGGGACGCTAGGCCCGACACTTGCGTGGGATGCTGCCAGTCGTCCTGCTGTGCAAAATGTCTCCTCCCGATCTCTGACAAACGTCTGCCCAAAACACGGTGTCCGCCGCAAGTTTCGCTGAGACAATGAGGTGAGACACCGACAGTTTTGTGGCCTTCACGACCTCGTTGCAGCACGCGCAACTTCCTTTGCTATTCCGCCAGCGTTTACTACGCCGCCACGTTTGGCTTCGAGATAGTTTCGAGGAGAGTCTGGAACTGTCTGTGACGAGTCCTTGATTGTAAGTGTCCTCCTGGGAGGCTATTACCGCGTGATTAATTCGACTCCCTAAGTCGCCTCGGGCAGGACTTGGAATAATTCGCAGTCGATAATTTCTGCGAACCCCAAGTCGAATATTGTGACTCTGCGTATCCGAAGAGTCAGACTCCGCAGCTGCTCTTGACGCTCCGAGGAGCTCCTGCTTTTCAAAAGAATCTTCTGATGGGAGGATTTTCCTATTTCCGGAGACGGATTCGTCGGCTCTGATCGCCACTACTCCGCTTGGTTTTAATAGATATGCCCGCGCGTAACAGATTTGGCCTGAAAACCCTCGCAGGATTGTGTAATTGTTTGGTGGATTCCACCCAAATTTAAATCAGTCGAACCCTTGGCTAGTGCAGACCTCTGACGGCCAATTCATGGTCACATATGTCCTAGCGTTCCGACAACATTGTTGCGACGTGCTGCATTCGGAATACTCTTAGACACGTTCATAGATTGTGGAACCGGAGTCTAGAACATCCAATTCCGTACACACCACCTACTACTCTAACCGACTAGTAATAACTACTTTCTGTGGGGATGTTGTCGATGTATGAAGCTTTTTAAATTTTCATGCAAACACCAATCACAATATCAGCATGTTGCTTCTATCAATTTGAGTGCCCAACCAACAACGCAAATCGTAGATAATACCAACGATGACCGCGGATACGTATAATTACTTCGACGCTGAATCTCGCTCGCCACCCCGAGCCTACAGGAACACGCGACGCGACAAGGGAAAGTTATGAACGCGAAATTAAAAGTATAATGACCATAGTTTTCGAGTAGCCTCTTAGCGGGATGTCTGCGTTAAATTTAAATACCGTTACGCATAAAACAATGAATCCGACCCAAAAAGCTGATTCATTTTTGCCATTGCCAATAGTCTACTACTCGACGACTGATCCTTAGAACGGACACTGCGCGATATCAAGATTCCCTTCAAACTGCGACAACATATGCGGACGGAGACAAGAGAAACAAGACGAGACAACACACGCGCCGCGCAAATTTCAAGAAAGCAAGGAACAAACGTACAATCATCAATGTCAATCAGTGTCACAACATCGTAGTAATAGATGGTTGCAACATGAAAGTAATAGTAATATGATTTCTGGACTTCGCTGAAGCACAATCCTGATCTCAAACACTGATTCTTTCTACAGCGGGAATTCAAAAGATTTATCTAATTCAGACAGGTTTAGTATAACTGCTACTGGTTTCTACTACGGATGAGTGATCTATACTGTTCACGATTCCGTGAAGCTTATCATGTGTGCCTCCTATGCAGCGCCGCGAAGAATCCAGCCCGTGTACGACCACTATGATTATTATTCCGATTATTGCAACAAAAATTCTAAGTCCACCACTAGTGACAGTCTCCCGCTGCGGACAAGGTAGTGTCGGACTACTAACTCCTCCCAAACTCAGAGAAGCGAACTGTTAAACCAAACTACAGTTACTACGGACCACGTTTGACGGCAGCGCAGATGTCCCCGACTTTTTCGCGAAAGGGCTTGTCTACAGGC